>Ga0224506_10000200_pt1 | contig 57974 bp, 44 predicted proteins | sample SF_Jan12_sed_USG_2_FD_169108 | JGI IMG/M metagenome (GOLD analysis project Ga0224506, IMG submission 169108) | Sediment microbial communities from San Francisco Bay, California, United States - SF_Jan12_sed_USGS_8_1 | ecosystem: Environmental > Aquatic > Marine > Sediment | place: USA... | reverse complement strand
TACTTGACCGGCCTGCCTCTTGATCGAATGGGTGGCAGTGCGGCGGCATTTAATAACCTGTATTTACCAAGGCTGCATCGTAGCGGTTTTGTAGCTCCCAGTGTCGGATCTCAGACTCTGACATTTCATAGCCCTGGCGGGTATGTCTTTGATTCAATTCCGGGATTATATCGGCAAATACTGGTACTAGATTTCAAGAGCCTGTATCCCAGTATCATATTGACATTTTTAATCGATCCCATGGGGCTTATCAGAGCGCTGGCAGCGCCATCAGGAAATCATGTTCCGGGGTTTGATGGAGGTGTATTTGATCGAGATCACCACATTCTGCCTGCGCTGATTCAGCAATTATGGCAACAACGGGATCTTGCTAAACAGCAGAATAATAGCTCCTTGTCTCAGGCTATCAAGATTTTGATGAACTCGTTTTATGGTGTTTTGGGGTCTGATATATGCCGGTTCTTTGATCCCAGGCTGTCCAGCTCAATTACCAAAAGAGGCCATGAGATTATGACCCTGTCAAAAGACTGGATTGAGCACCAGGGATATCAGGTTATTTATGGTGATACCGATTCCCTGTTTGTTCATGTAGCAAGCGCTATGGATGACGAGTCGTTACAGAGTGTCGGTAAGTCGTTAGCATTTGAATTGAATCAGTATTGGCAACAGCTGATTCAAGATAAGTATGATCTCAAGTCACACCTGGAAATTGAGTTTGAGACCTGCTATCAGCGCTTTTTGATGCCTCGAATTAGAAATGCCAAAAAAGGATCGAAAAAACGCTATGCAGGTAAACCCTGTGGTAATAAAGAATCAGACATTGTATTCAAGGGACTTGAGGCAGTACGAACCGACTGGACTCCATTGGCCAAAGAGTTTCAGGTCAATTTATATAATTTGGTATTTAATGACATGCCTGTCGAAGACTGGATTAAGCAGTTTGTTGCTGACGTTAGAGCTGGAAAAAAAGATAACCTGCTGGTGTTCACCAGACGAGTAAAAAAGAATCCTGAAGACTATCACTCGGGCTTGCCACCCTCGGCGCAAGCTGTTGCCCAATTACAGGCAGTGTATCCTGGGCGTCACTATAGCCGTGTCGAGTATGTCATTACGCTAAATGGCGTTGAAGCAAAGGAGTTGCAGCAGTCACGAATCGATTATAATTTTTATATAGAGCGTCAGATCAAACCCATTGCTGACGCTATATTAAATTTTCTTGATATCGAGTTTGATAATTTGATATCCCAGCAAATCAACTTGCTCTAGTCTTACTTGGTGCCAACCAGGTTGTTTCCATTGTTGAAGACGCGAAAACGGTTCTCTTCAAATTCAAGAAATTTGTAAGTAAATTGAACGGGTGAGTCGTTGATGGTCGCCTGTCCCCCTTTAATCTCCTGTATCAACTCTGAATTTACGGTAAATATTGTATCAGATAGCTGCCATGCGCCATTAATAATAGTGCGGTTAGCGCCCTGACGAATATCGATTTGGATTCTCCCGTCTTTCCTGATCACCCAGTCCTGTATTTGGCCTGATGCGTTAATCACCCGCCAATTTCCCTCAAGTTTTTCAGCAGGAATCACCAATATGTTTTCTTGAAATCCTCTGATCTTGACTTCTGTTGCCTGAGAATCATTAGGTGGTCGATCACCATATTGAATCACGCCATTTTCGTCAGTCCATGTATAGATCTTGTCGGCTGCTATTACCCATGTTGAAAACAAAACAGCCATGGTTATTAAAATAAGACGCATAGTCACTCCAGATAAGGCGATGTCAGTCACAGATTTCTAGTAAACAATTGTTAAAAAATACAGTCAATGTTTTTTAACTTAGTACGGTCAGTATAAAGTGATATGATTTGATTTCAATTGACATTCAGGATATTAAGTTTTGCCCCCTCAGTCGAATACCACAGGTAAAAAATCCACACCATCGAAACAGCAGCAAAAAACATCGGGATTAGATTGGAAATATATTTTCATTCGATCGGCTGTGCTTGTTTTCTTTATATTATTTGCCTGGACATTTTATCTTAATGCCAGAGTCTCTACCGAATTTCAGGGACAATTGTTTGCAGAGCCAGCAAGAGTGTATGCACGACCCCTAACCCTGTATCAGGGGCTTAATTTAAGTAAGCAGGAACTTATTTTTGAATTGAAGCGATTAGGGTATCGTGTATCAAGCCTGCCAACAACTGAAGGGGAGTATCAATCATCTGGTACTTCCATTGAATTGGTGACCCGAAGTTATCACCACTGGGACGGCTATCAAGAAAGTCGGCATCTTTGGATCGATTTCACCCAGGGACGTATCTATGGCATACAGGATATACGAGAAGGTAGTCTGTCGTTAGTACGCCTGGATCCATTGCTTATTGGTAGCCTGTTTCCCGGACATAAACAGGATAGACAACTGCTATCCGTTAACCAGGTCCCGGACCTGTTTAAAAAGGCTCTGCTTGCCGTTGAGGATCGAAATTTCTATTCCCATCTTGGTATCTCTCCTGTGGGAATTATTCGAGCCATGGTTTCTAATATTGGTAGCGGACGGTTTACTCAGGGCGGTAGCACCCTGACTCAGCAGCTGGTAAAGAATTATTTCTTAAGTCGAGAACGCTCCTTATGGCGAAAAGTTAACGAAGCCATTATGGCCTTGTTACTGGAATGGCATTTCACCAAGGATCAAATTCTCGAAGCCTATATGAATGAGGTGTTTTTGACTCAAGATGGTGCCCGTGCCATTCATGGGTTTGGTCTGGCATCAATGGAATTGTTTGGTGCACCCATTAATGAATTGAATATTAGCCAGCAGGCGCTACTTATAGGCATGATAAAAGGTCCTTCGCTATACAATCCGCACCGAAATCCTGAAAGAGCAATAGATCGTAGAAACCTTGTGTTAGGGATCATGCTCGAACAACAGGTTATTTCGACACAGGCTTATAATGACGCAATAACTGAGCCACTGGGTATTCGTAAAGATACATCTCGTGTCCGCTATCCTGCTTTTTTGAATTTGGTCAGAAGGCAGCTTCAGGAGCTATACCGGTCAGAAGATTTGGCTGAAGATGGTCTTATTATTTATAGCTCACTGGATCCACGAGTTCAGAGTCATACAGAAAACTCGGTAATTGCCCGGCTCAGACAGTTGGAGTTGGCGAAGGGAATCGATGACTACTCCTTGCAAACGGCGGTTATTGTTACTCAGCCGGAATCCGGGGAGGTGTTAGCCATAGTGGGTGATCGCAATCCACGAGAAGCTGGATTTAATCGAGCGTTGGATGCAAACCGGGCAGTCGGGTCCCTGTTAAAACCGGCAATTTATCTTACGGCATTAGAACAGGGTTATACTCTGGCTACTCCCGTTAGCGATGAACTGGTGGTTGTTGAGGGTAAGGATGGTAGTCGCTGGGAACCCAAAAATTTTGACAAGGTCAGTCATGGACAGCCCTTATTGATACAGGCTTTATCGAATTCCTATAATCAGGCTGCAGCTCGTCTGGGAATGGAGCTTGGCCTTGATAAGGTGATTTCTCGTATGAATTCACTAGGCCTCAAGAAGAAGTTACCTCTTTTTCCATCAATATTACTGGGTTCGGAAGAGTTTACGCCTATGGATATTGCCAATATGTATGGCACCTATGCGGCTAATGGTATGTATACCCCTACGCGATCAATCCGGGCAGTAACTAATTCACAGCATGAAATTCTAAATACCTACGATATGAGTTTTAGTGCTGTTGTTGAGCCTTTGCCGATGTACTTACTACAGCATGGCTTACAGCAAGTTATGTCGCACGGAACCGGTCGTTATGCGACAAACCGGTTGGGGGGCGATATCAACATGGCGGGGAAAACCGGCACCACGGATGACCAAAGGGATAGTTGGTTTGCAGGCTATACTTCAGACTATCTGGCCGTGGTCTGGATCGGTAGGGACGATAACCTCATGACGCCGCTAACCGGGAGCAGTGGCGCGTTGCGATTATGGACTGATATTATGGCATTGATCAAACCGGAGCCCTACTTAAGCAGAGAACCGGCAAATTTAAGTTGGCATTGGATTGATGCCGGTAATGGAACCATGAGTAAAGAGCACTGTCCAAGTTCTGTATTATTGCCATTTGCGATTGGCACGGAACCCAACAATAGCCCCGGATGTGAGGGCGGTGCGTCAGATGTCAAAAGTGGCTGGTGGCAGCGACTATTCAACCGCTAGGTGAATAGCCTGCTTATTTATTGGTCCATTTGTCTAGCAACAGCTGTTGCGAATTAACAAGGGATTCAGGCGGCTCAACCTGAATTTTGACATACTCACCAGACGGTTTCAGCATCCAGCTATTCACATTGTCTTGTAAGTAGAGTTGTAGGTCTTCAACTACTCGCTCACGTAATTTTTTACTGCGTAGGGGAAAGCAGGTCTCTACCCGGTGAAACATGTTTCTACTCATCCAGTCCGCGCTGGCAAGAAAAACCTCGGGAGCATCGTTGTTTTCAAAGTAAAATACTCTCGAATGCTCCAGGAACCGGCCAACAATCGATTTCACTTTTATGTTCTCTGATAAACCTTTGATGCCAGGCTTTAGCTGACAAATTCCGCGGATAATCAGGTCTATCTTTACTCCAGCCTGTGATGCACGATACAGCTCATTGACTAACTGGTCTTCATAAAGTGAATTCATCTTTAGAATTATTCTAGCGGGTAGTCCATTCTCGGCGTGTTCAATTTCACGCTGAATCTTTTTGAGCATGGTTTTGTGCAGTGTAAACGGAGCGTGTAACAAGGCTTCCATTTTTGAAGCTTTACCCATGCTGCTTAGCTGTAGAAATAATCGATAGACATCGCTGCCAAATTGCTGGTCGCTAGTGAGCAGACCATAATCGGTATAAACCGTGGTGGTTTTGTGATGATAGTTACCGGTGCCCAGGTGTACATAATATTGCAGGCGATTGGCCTCTTTACGGGCGATCAATAACATTTTTGCATGTGTCTTATAGCCCACAATACCGTAAATAACGTGAATGCCATATCGTTGCAGTCGGTTTGCCAGCACTACGTTGTCTTGTTCATCGAATCGGGCTCTAAGTTCGATAATAACCGTTACTTCTTTGCCTGCCCTTGCTGCCTGCACCAGGGCATCAACGAGTGGAGAATCTGAGCCTGTTCTGTAGAGTGTTTGCTTAATGGCCAGTACATTAGGATCTTTCGCCGCCTGTCGCAGTAGGTCGACTACAGAGCTAAATGAATCACAGGGGTGAAATAGCAAGGTGTCTTGCTTTTTGAGTACATCAAAGTAGCTATCACTTCTCTTAAAACTTTTCGGTGTACTTTGAATAAAGGATGGAAAGTATAGCTCGTGATTGTTAACAAATTCAAAAAGGTCGGTAAGACGCAACAGGTTAACCGGGCCGTTCACTTTATACAGGTCAGCTTCTGATAAATCAGAGCGACTTAACAGATATTCAATAAATTCTTCCGGCATGTTATCTGCCACTTCAAGTCGAACTTCATCGCCATATTGTCGATAGGCAAGTTCGCCTTCAAGAGCACGTAACAGGTCATCAGTTTCTTCTTCATCCAGAAATATGTCTGTATTACGGGTGATTCTGAATTGATAACACCCCACGACTTTCATACCGATAAATAATTCGTACATAAAGTGATGGATGATTGAAGACATCATGACGAATTGACGACCTTCCTTTGTATGTTCTTCCGGTAACTCAATGATGTGATGGAGGGAACGGGGTACCTGAACGATCGCCTGACCGGAGTTTCGTCCGAATGCATCCTTTCCACTTAGATGAACAATAAAGTTAAGGCTTTTATTGAGAATTCGCGGGAAAGGGTGTGCCGGATCTAATCCAACCGGGCTTAACAGGGGCAATACATCCGTTGTAAAATACGAATACAAATAGGTTGAGAGTTCCTCGTCCCAATCATCTCGTTTTAAGATATGAATGCCTTCCAGGGCCATTGCAGGAAAAAGGTCATTATTTAAAATGTCATATTGGGTATCTACAAACAAATGTGCTTCTTTGGACACCAGTTCTTTGGTTTCAATTGCAGACAATCCATCAGACATTGACGAGATTCCGCTCCCACGTTCAATGACTTCAATGAGACCTCCAACCCTTACTTCAAAAAACTCGTCAAGGTTAGATGCAGAAATACCTAAAAATCTAAGTCGCTCCATAAGAGGAAGAGTTTTATCAGAAGCGAGTGATAAAACACGTTTATGAAATTCAAGTAAACTCAGTTCACGGTTAAAGTAGGTATTTCCTTCCATAACGGCCTCAAGTGAAAATGTGAGAACGGCTTTTGTGCCGGATCGATAATGCGGATCGTGCGATATTTTTCTAAAAGAAACCTGTTAGGTATTCATTTGACTCTGTTACTCCGTGTAAATAACCATCTAATAGGTTTTTATTATAAATAATCTATCAGGACTCTGCATAACTAGTGTTGTCAGTATTTGGTAATTACCGGGTTGAATAGCGGCCTACACTAGTTATCAGTCATAAATCGTACAGTCTACAAAATTTGCTGCCAGATCCACTAATGCATCCACGACTAAAAAGGAGGTATGTTATTCTGTCGTTAATCTATGCAATAGATATAATTGGTTTATTGTAACAGCAGGATGAAGATATGAGGATAGCTTTAATTTGGGCCATGGATCAAAATAGGGTCATTGGACATAATAATAGATTGCCCTGGAAGCTTTCTAGTGACTTGAAACATTTCAAACAAATCACTATGGGAAAACCTGTAATCATGGGACGCAACACCTGGGATTCTTTGGGGCGCCCTTTACCTGGCAGACCGAATATAGTGATTAGCAGAACCGAACATGCGGACAGCGAAAATGTATATTGGGTGACCTCTCTGGATAGTGCATTGGAAAAAGCACGGCAGTGGTTAAAGGATAAGCCTGAAGATGAAACTATTATTATGGGAGGAGCACAGATCTATAGTTTGGCATTCCCTATAGCGCATCGGTTGTATGTGACTGAAGTTTTGGCAGAAGTTGAAGGTGATACCAAAATTGAACACTTTGATTTATCGGATTTTACACAAAGCCAAATAACGCAATATCCCAAATCAGATAAAGATGATTATGCATTTAGTGTTATGCAGTTTGATCGCACTGGGTAACCTGGTTTTATTAAAGGGGGTTAAATTGCTGGAAACACACCAAATAACCGACATCATGCTCATCAGGTATTAATTTTGCTGTCTCTGTTACCTGGAAATCCATGCCACTTTCGCTGGTCATTTTGTACTCCTGATGCCAGCCAGAACGCAGGTGGCCCTGGTAGACTTCCATAGCTCTGGACTGATCAGTACTGTGTATTTTAGTTAAAAACGCACGAGGGTTAGTCTGAAGTTCATCCGAACTGCAACCCCAAATATGAGTGAAAATTTCATTGGTTCTGATGAGATTACTCATGCCGGGTGTTGATACCCAGATAGCCGTTTTTCCCGGTACGCTGTTTATTAGTGCTTCCAGTTCAGAGTTGAGTCTTTTCACTTGTCGTTCTAATGCTATTTCTGTCGTACGATCAGTTATTGTCCATGATATGAAATGTTCTTTCTTAGTCTCTACTAACGCCAGCATCAGTTTCGCGGCGACAGAATGTCCCCGGTTGTTTAACAATAGAAGATTAAGTGATTGATTCATGGAGCGTCCGTCAATAAGCATTAATTCTGCCGCAGATAGTGCTTCAAGGTGACTGTCATGTACCAAGTCATGAATACTCATGGATTTAAATTCGTCGGTGCTATAACCCAACAGGTTTGATAGAAAGTTATTAGCGAGTAATATTTGGCCGCCCAGAGTTGAGTGCACCAATCCGATGAACCCTTCCTGGCTAGCTTTCAGTATTTGATTCTCCAATACAAGTTCTTTTTCCCGGAGCCAGAATGCTTCTACGTTTCGAATGGAACAGATAACGTTAGCTTGGGATCCAATTGAACTTATTTCCAAATGGACCTCAATATGTACCCTGTGACCTTCCTTGTGAACACCCCATACCCGATTCTGCATACGACGCTGGCCACTGGTAATAAAGAAACGATCTCTCAAGCTGACATGTTCAGACTGTAATGAAGGATCCATTAAAAACTCTATAGGTTTTCCAATAGTTTCTTCGGCCGTGTAGCCAAACATAGGAAATACTTGGTGGTTACAGTCTAGAATCAAGCCTTGAGAATTTATTAGCATAACGGTATCTGCAACCCGATAGTCGCTGACGGGTACAGACAGTGATTGCGAGTCGGTTCTTTTTTTATAGGCTACAAAGAGTAGAGACCCGACAACAAGAGTTAATACCGTAATAGACACATAAGGTTCAGTAAAGCTGATGCCGATGGCCGCTATTGTAGCCATTACTGCGATCACCAGGTCCTTTGATAAATACATTTATTCATACCAAACAATTTTAGCTAGCAGCATGGCGCAAAAGTATTTATTCGTCTAGTCGTTTTTCTTTGTGGTACCCGATAACAATGCTTCTTGGCCACCAAGACGAAATAGTGTCTCCAAACTGGTATTTATTCCTAGATGAGCGGCTTGAGCCATGAGGAGCTCGCCGGCTCCGATGGCATCTGTCAACGCATCGTGAGCCGTATATTCCGGGAGTCCATATCGTTCTCGACAGGTCGATAAGGTCAGACTGTTTTGCCCTGCGATATGAGAACGCCGTTCAAGCAGCTTGGCTTCCAATGCCATGGTGTCAATAATTCGTACCTTCGTTTCTGGCAGATCAAGACCGGCCCATGCTTTCTTCAGAAACCCGATTTCTATGGGAGCATGGTGAGCAATTAACACAGACTCGGCAAGCGTACGTTGGAGTTTATTCAGTACATATCGAGGTTTATTTCCCTTATCTTTAAGATCGGTATCGGTAATAAGGTGAATGCCAATGGCCGCGGTATCGACTTCTGAGCCACTAAGAAACATGTGGCGAGCATGTTTTAAATTAATGCTTCCACGCAGTAACTGCACCCAGCCAATGCTAAGAATTCGATCTGCCTTAATATCCAGGCCTGTCGTTTCCATATCGATAGCAATGTAGCTTTGTTCGCTCCAATGAAAGTTCATGGCAGAAATCAGGCGACCATACTCTCGGCGTTTTGCTATCCAGTTTCTGATACCCATTAGCCGAGACCTCGAGCGAACTTATTCTGCGCACTTTCTTGAGCTTGAGTGATCACTTTGAATGTAGACTTTAAATGCTTACGTTCTAGTTGACTCAGGATTGTCGGGTCCATAAACGGGGCCGCACTGCCATATTCTTGCCAGCTCTTTTGTTGTGCTTGCAAACGAAGATCGGCTAAAAACTCCCAGGCGTCTTTTAAATTGTTGGCATGTTCAGGAGCCAATACACCCTCTTTGCGACAGGCTCTTAAACGTCTGATAGTCGAGGTTTCTGTACAACCTGACGCCAGTGAGTATACCCTGGCTAAATCGTTAATGAGGGCTAATCCATGATGTTTTAAGTCCAGTTGATCTTTATGACTGCCAGAACGGTCAACGACAAAGTCTCTGAAAAACCCAAGTGGAGCACGATTTCCAACCGCATTTTTGGTCATGGTGGCAATAAATAATTCATTTTTCCTGGCTAATCCCAGCGCAAGACTTTTTAATTTCTTGACCGGTTCATCCGGGCCATAAATGTGTCTGATATCAAAAAAGATTGACGCGTTAAGTAGTGCAGTGGGTGACGGAGATTGTATCCATTTCCTGAACTTGGTTTGCCATTCAACCTGAGTTTTTATCCATTCAGGGTTCGATGCCATTATGTCTCCCGGGCAATAAATGAAACCGCACTGGTTTAGGCCGTCAGCCAGAAATTTTCCTAAATCGATAAAATAGTTCATCTCATCGGGAGTTGGTTGCCGTTCAAGCATGAGCGCATTGTCTTGATCTGAACCTAAAGATTGATCAAATCGCGCCTGAGATCCAAATACCAGTAAGTTAAACTCCATGGGTGCCGGTCCTTTCTCCTCCTGGTAAAAGCCAATTAACTTTCTTGCCAGGCTATCAGCGATAGCAGCAATAATATCACCGATATCGGCAGCCTTCATTTCACTGGCTACGAGGTTGTTAATCAGTTTAGGCAGCCTGCTCATGACGGCACTTGCTGATTCGAGGCTATTTTGGCGACTTATTTCAGAAACCATGAGTAGGGGACTTAGTTGCTGGTTTCTTAACAAGTCTGTTGATGTAAGCATGCCCACCGCATGAAAGTTTTCGTCGACAACCGGTAGGTGGTGAATGTTCTTTTCACTCATTAATAGTTGCGCGTGTATTGAAAGCGACGTATTGCTAACACTGGTTGGGTTCCTGGTCATTACTTCTTCTATCAGGGTGTCTGCTGTTTTTCCGCAGGCTAATACTCGGGAGCGTAAATCTCTGTCGGTCAGAATGCCGATCAGCTTTTGTTCTTCCAAAATCAGTAATGAACTCACACGTCTCTCTGTCATTAAACGCGCCGCCTCGCCAATAGTTTGTGACGGCTCAATATGAATAATGTCGTGGGCCATTAGTGACAATATTGAGTTATTTAACTGGGTAGCCGGCGTAATGGTTTCATTTTTACTGGTCGATAGTTTCCTTAATCTGTTTTCTCTGGTTTGATTAAAAAAATCGTAAAATTGAGTATTAGATTCACTGAGTTTCTGGAAATCTTCTTTGTTGAGTATATAAACCAGGCTGTCTTCAAGAGCGACAACGTTAAACCCTTCAGGATTGTTATCCAGTACCGTTGAAATGCCATAACATTCGCCGTCAGCAATTCGATCCACCAGATGATCTTGTTCACTTCGGATTTCAAATGCACCCCGACGAATAAGATGTAACGATGGCCGCTCATTTTCAGACATATCAATGACTCGACCATTTTTGAGATAACTAATGCTGATATTTGATGCAGCAAAATTTAGTTCTTTTGAATCGAGAAATTGAAATGGAACGGTGTGTTGTAAATATTTAACGACCTCTGTAATTTCAACTGCAGACATAAAGACTCCTGGTGAGTCAGCGTAAAACCAAGGGCAAACTCATAATCGATAGGATATGGCAGTCATAAATTTCTGTTATGCTACTTGACTGCCAGGATCTGGTTATTCAGAAAATTGTGTAATAAATTCAGGAAAAACAGCGCTTGTTTCAACATAATAAAATGATTCATTTAGAGATAGTGCAACTCTCATGACGTCATTTTCTTTGTCATAGGACTTCACGTCGACAGCCCACTTGCTAAGATATTCCGAGTCAGCCTCAGGCTTTTCAAAATACATGGAAATGGGTGCAGCTTCCGGACTATTAGGGGGCACAATCGCAAGTCCCGCAGTTCTTAACGCCTGGTTCGACTCCAGAGTAAAGAGCCAGTCTCCAGATGTTTGCTGAATGCCTCTAATGTCTACTACTAACTCACCATTCTTTAGTGTGCATCGTCCACTTTCGAATCGACAGTTTGGGCTGGCTACCAGCTTATAGAGTGCACCTGGCTTGGCTTCATGTGGCTTTTCCCCAACCATCATGCCTGTGGCGAAATAAGCGATAACCGCCAAAATAGGAGTAACTAACATTGCAATGATCAGGTGTTTATTACGAAACATATTTGAAGACCTTAAGAAGTGACATTATTGTGATGATATTGTACTTATTTTGTTTCCTTTGGCACAAGAAAATAAGGCTTCCAATTGGAAGCCTTATTTAATATCAACGGATCTTAGTGACCAGTTGCGTTTCCAGAACCGTGTGGAACACGGATATCTTCAACCATGTGTTGGATATGCTCTGGTGGTGCTGCAGTTTTCGCTGATACCGCGAACGCAACTGCAAAGTTAACCATTGCACCAATTGAACCAAACGCATTTGGCTCGATACCCATGAACCAGTTCTGTCCCATGTCGCCCAGGAATGAAGTTCCAGGAATAAACATGATTCCCTTGTGCTGGAATACATACAGCATGGTTATAGTAATACCGGAAATCATACCTGCAACAGCACCTTCTTTAGTAATCTTCTTGGAGAAGATACCCATCATAAGCGCAGGGAAGATAGATGATGCAGCCAGACCGAATGCGATTGCAACAGTACCGGCGGCGAATCCTGGAGGATGAAGCCCCAGATAGCCTGCAACAGCAATAGCGCCAGCCATAGCTAATCGGCTATACATTAATTCCTGTTTCTCGGTAATTTCTGGTCTAAATACACCCTTCAGCAAATCGTGAGAAATAGAGGACGCAATAGCTAACAACAAACCGGCAGCAGTTGACAGTGCAGCAGCCAAACCACCAGCAGCAACCAATGCAATTACCCAGTTTGGCAAATTAGCAATTTCAGGGTTAGCCAGTACCATGATGTCATTATCAACTTTAACCATTTCGTTAATCTCAGGATTTGCATGGTAACGAATACGGCCGTCGCCATCCTTATCTTCAGCTTTTAGAAGACCAGTTTTTTCCCAAGTCTTAAACCAATCAGGCTTTTCAGAGATAAGCATGTAGTTACCATCCTGGTTGATGGTATTGGTTAAGTTATAACGAGCCATTGCAGCTACAGCAGGAGCAGTTGTATACAGAATAGCAATGAATACCAACGCCCAACCAGCAGAAGCACGTGCGTCTCTTACTTTAGGAACTGTGAAGAAACGAATAATTACGTGAGGTAAACCCGCAGTACCAATCATCAACGACAATGTGTAGAAGAACGTATTGGTCATGCTTAGTCGCGCTTGAGTCGTGTACTCGTTAAATCCGAGCTCCATCACGATTTGGTCAAGGCGATCAAGTAGGTATACATCGGTTCCTACCAGCGTGCTACCTAAGCCCAGCTGTGGGATCGGGTTGCCAGTAAGGTTTAATGAAATAAAGATTGCTGGAATTGTGTAAGCGAAAATCAATACAACGTACTGAGCGATCTGTGTGTATGTAATACCTTTCATACCACCTAATACAGCGTAGAAGAATACTAACGCCATACCGATGTACAAACCAGTATCATAGTCAACTTCAAGGAAACGTGAGAATGCAACGCCCACACCCTTCATTTGACCGATTACATAGGTAACAGAAGCCAAAATTAAACATACAACAGCAACTACACGAGCCGTGTTTGAATAGAAACGGTCACCAATAAATTCTGGAACAGTAAACTTGCCATATTTACGCAAGTAAGGAGCCAGAAGCATAGCTAGTAGTACATAACCACCTGTCCAGCCCATTAAGAATACAGTACCGCCGTATCCGAAGAAGGCGATCAAACCAGCCATTGAGATGAATGACGCAGCAGACATCCAGTCAGCAGCAGTTGCCATGCCGTTTGCTACAGGGTGAACACCACCGCCAGCTACATAAAATTCACTCGTCGTTCCAGCTCGAGCCCAGATAGCGATACCGATATAAAGTGCGAACGTTAGCCCGACAACAATATAGGTAAGAGATTGTAAATCCATGGGTAATTTCCTCTATTATTATTCTTCTTCTACGCCGTATTTACGGTCTAATGCAGCCATTTTCTTTGTGTAATAAAAGATCAGAATCACAAAGCAATAAATTGAACCTTGCTGTGCAAACCAGAATCCTAATTTATACCCAAATAATTGAATATTATTAAGGACATTGACCAAAAGGATGCCGAAACCGTAAGACACAACAAACCAAACTACCAAAAGTGTCAGGATCAGCCGAACATTTTCTTTCCAGTACGCTTGTTTGGCGTCTGAATTGTTTTCACTGCTCATAGGTGCCTCCTATTATTTTTATGAGCGCTGCTTATGCAGCATTAGGCAGATACAAGGTAACAGCGAGTAGGGAAAAAAACTTTAAGACTTTGGTAGATTTATGACGAATAATTGAAGAATGGTTTGTAATATATAGTCTAATAGGTCACCCCGAGAAGGGTATATCATAGGCTTCTATACTAGTGGTTTCAGGCGGTACTTGCAAAATCCGGGTGATAGTCGTTTTTGATTTACTCTCAAGCCGAACGGGAAAGCCCCAGAGTCGGTATAAATGTTTAAGCGTTAATTCAGTATCTTTCGCCAATGGGCGTTCATCGGTTTGGATATGTCTAAGGGTTAGCTCGCGGTTTCCATGAAGATTTACGTTGATTACCTGTATGTTAGGTTCATTGATACTTAGGTTGTATTGTTCAGATAGTATTTTCCGAATCTGGTGATAACCAGACTCATTATGAATGCTATCGACAACATAAAAGGGGTCTGACTCATGATCCTTAATGGCAAAAAATTTAAAATCTCTCATGACCCTGGGTGACAAAAATTGCAGGATGAAGCTTTCGTCTTTGAAGTTTTTCATTGCAAAATCTAGTGTGGCTAGCCAATCTGAGTCGGCATACTCCGGGAACCACATTTTATCTTCCTCGGTGGGTTCTTCACAAATTCTTCTCAGGTCTCGATATATAGCAAACCCAAGCGCATAAGGGTTAATACCTGAATAATAAGGGTCGTCAAAGTCAGGTTGCCTGATGACGGCTGAATGAGATTCGATAAACTCCATCATAAAGCTATCTGTTACCAGGCCTCGATCATAAAGCTCATTAATTATGGTGTAGTGCCAAAATGTCGCCCATCCTTCGTTCATCACCTGTGTTTGGCGTTGAGGATAGAAATATTGGGCTATTTTACGGACAATTCTGATAATTTCCCGTTGCCATGGTTCAAGAAGAGGGGCATTCTTTTCGACGAAATACAGGATATTTTCTTCTGGCTCGCCAGGAAATCTAACCGGTTTTGCCTTGCTTTTCGTTTGTTCAGATAGGGGAATGGTTTTCCATAATAAATTAATCTGTTGTTGACGTTGTTCTTCGCGCTCTCTTTGACGATCCTCTTCTTGCTGAGCTGAAATAGGTTGCGGGCGCTTATATCTGTCTACACCAAAGTTTTGCAGCGCATGGCAACTGTCTATTATTTGCTCAACAGCCTGCACGCCATGAAGCTCTTCGCAACGTGCCACATAATTTTTCGCAAAAACCAAATAGTCAATAATGGCTGACGGAGAGGTCCAGGTCTGAAATAAATAATTGTTTTTAAAAAATGAATTATGTCCATAGCAGGCATGAGCTATCACCAGGGCTTGCATGGTAATTGAATTCTCTTCCATCAGGTAAGAAATACAGGGGTTTGAATTAATGACAATTTCATATGCCAGTCCCATTCGGCCCCGCTTGTAGCTTTGAAATGTTTGCAAAAATTGCTTGCCATAGCTCCAATGGTGATAGCCTACGGGCATGCCGACTGAAGAATAGGCATCCATCATTTGTTCGGCACTTATGATTTCAATCTGGTTTGGAAAGGTACTCAGGCCAAAATCTTTAGCAATTTTACTAATTTCGTGTTCATAGCTTTGAATAAGCTCAAATGTCCATTCTGATTGGGTAGATAAAGGTTTTTGCTTTGTTTTCATTGGTTAACCCCCTCCTTTTTTGTGAAAGAGCTGTCTGAACACGGGGTATAGATCTGATACCGAATGTATATGTTCCATTGAAAACAGGTTTGAATATTCACTCTGTACTTTTAAGTAATGATCCCAAAGGTCCTGATGGTCGCCCTCGGTAATTTCTATATAGGCAAAATACTGGACCAGGGGTAAGAGTGATGTTTTTAATACATCAACACATAGCGGTGAGTCGTTACTCCAGTTGTCTCCGTCTGAGGCTTGTGCCATATAGATATTCCAGGCAGTGGGTGAATATCTTGTCTTAATTATGTCGCTGGCGAGAAGAAGCGCACTACTGACAATGGTGCCTCCGGTTTCACGAGAATAAAAGAACTCTTCTTCATTAACTTCTTTGGCAGACGTGTGGTGACGAATAAAAACGATCTCGATTTTTTCATAGTTTCGCTTTAAAAACAGATATAAAAGTAAATAAAATCGCTTGGCGATGTCCTTTGTTTCCTGAGTCATAGATCCAGATACATCCATGATACAAAACATAACGGCCGCGCTGGTAGGAGTAGGAACGACGTCAAACCGATTAAACCTCAGGTCAATTTCATCCAGAAATGGTGTGTTTTTAATTCTGTTTTTTACTTTGTCTATCTCTATTCTCAGGTGCTCAATTTTCGTGTGATCCTGATCATTATGAGAGGGGCTCTGTAACTGTAATAACTCTGCTTTTAATCGCTTTAATTTTTTACGCAGACTCGATGTCATCGCAATTTTTCTGGCATGTGCATTTTTCATGCTTCGGATGATATTCAGTCTGGACGGTATGCCTGAACTGGCATGTCCAGCTTTCCGATAGCTTACTTCTTCCAGGTTGCCAAGCTCTTTTCGAACCAGATTTGGCAATTCCAGATCTTCAAATAAATATTCTAGAAATTCATTAGTCGAAATATGAAAAGAAAAATCGTCTTCTCCTTCTCCCTGATCAGTTGCATCTCCAGAACCAGTGCCCTTTCCTTGGCCTGCGGGTGGTTTCTGAATGCGATCCCCTTCGGTGAATTCTTTATTGCCGGCATTAACGAATGATCTATTGCCGCCTTCTCCATGATGAAAAAAGGGTTCGGCAATGTCCTGGGCTGGAATACTAATGTTTTCACCCCTTTCAATATCAGTAATAGAGCGCCTGTCTATGGCATCCGCAACTGACTGTTTAATGCGCTTGTTATATCGCTGCATAAATCGCCGACGATTGACGGCGCTTTTGTTTTTTCCATTTAATCGTCGATCGATGACATAGCTGTTTTGCATTAGTAAACTCCAAGACTTTTACTGAGATTTTCTTACTCTTAAATACCAATCTGATAAAAGTCTTACCTGTTTCTCTGTGTAGCCGCGAGCTATAAGGCGCTGAACAAATTGTTCGTGTTTTTCATGGTCCTCATGAGAAGATTTCGGGTTAAAAGAAATAACAGGTAATAGTTCCTCAGTGGTAGAAAACATCTTTTGTTCAATGACAGCCCTGAGTTTTTGGTAACTTTGCCATTCAGGATTTTTGCCATTGTTATTTGCTCGAGCACGCAAAACAAAATTAACAATTTCATTTCTAAAGTCTTTAGGATTTGAAATGCCAGCGGGTTTCTCGATTTTTTCTAGCTCCTCATTTAAAGCGGGTCGGCTAAGAATTTCTCCTGTATCAGGATCTCGATACTCTTGATCCTGAATCCAGAAGTCTGCGTACATAACATAACGATCAAAAATGTTTTGACCATATTCTGCATAGCTTTCAAGGTAGGCGGTTTGAATTTCCTTGCCAATAAAGTCAATGTACCTGGTTGCCAGGTATTCCTTGATATGGCTTAGGTATTCATCGTGGACTTCTTGCGGGAATTGGGCCTGTTCGATCTGGTCTTCTAAAACATATAATAAATGAACCGGATTTGCGGCTATTTCTGTTGAATCAAAGTTAAACACCTTGGATAGTATCTTAAAGGCAAACCTGGTCGATAAGCCGGTCATTCCTTCGTCAACCCCGGCGGCGTCTCTGTATTCCTGAATAGATTTTGCCTTGGGATCGGTATCCTTAAGGCTCTCTCCGTCGTAAACCTTCATCTTAGAATAAATGCTTGAGTTTTCCGGTTTGTGTAGACGACTGAGAACGGAAAATTGAGCCAGCATTTTTAGTGTATCCGGAGCGCAGGGAGCGGCACTTAATTCACTGTATTCAATGAGTTTTTTATAGATTTCTATTTCTTCAGTCACTCTGGTGCAATAGGGAACCTTTACGATATAAACTCTATCTAGAAATGCTTCGTTATTCTTGTTGTTTTTAAATGTCTGCCACTCCGATTCATTTGAGTGGGCAAGTATGGTTCCGGTGAACGGGATGGCGCTCATACCTTCTGTAGCGTTGTAATTGCCCTCCTGTGTTGCAGTTAGTAATGGATGTAGCACCTTGATAGGTGCTTTAAACATCTCAACAAACTCCATTATCCCCTGATTTGATTTACAGAGCCCGCCACTAAATGAATAGGCATCAGGATCGTTTTGTGCAAAATCTTCCAGCTTTCTAATATCAACCTTACCTACCAGTGAAGATATGTCCTGATTGTTTTCATCGCCGGGTTCTGTTTTTGAAATGGCTATTTGATCGAGTATGGATGGATATAACTTAATAACTTTGAATTGACTGATATCACCATTGTATTCGTGCAAACGCTTCATTGCCCAGGGAGACATGATGGTTTTTACATAATGAGGTGGAATGCCGTATTGTTCCTGCAGTATTTTATGGTCTTCGTCAAAGTCAAACAAACCCAGAGGAGACTCGAATACCGGAGATCCCTGTATCGCATAAAATGGAATGTGTTCCATTAAACTCTTTAATTTTTCTGCTAATGAAGATTTGCCGCCGCCAACGGGACCGAGTAAATACAGGATCTGTTTTCGTTCTTCTAATCCTTGCGCCGCATGTCGAAAATAGGAAACAACTTGCTCAATGGCTTCTTCCATGCCGTAGAAGTCATCAAAGGCTGGATATTTTTTAATGATTTTGTTGGAAAAAATGCGGGAAAGACGGGCGTGTTTAGATGTGTCAATCAGTTCAGGCTCTCCAATAGCCATTAACATCCGCTGTGCCGATGTCGCGTAAGCCCTGGGATCCGTTTTGCAAAGATCCAGATATTCGGATACTGAAAGTACTTCTTCTTTTTTTTCAGTATATCGCTGTTGAAATTGTTTTAATATATCCATAAAGCACCCCTTGATACGAATGGAGTATCAACACAAAGCGGACAATAAATATGTCATGGCAAAGGCACCTACAGGCTCTAGATATAACTCAAATTGGTAAGAACGCTGATAAGCTCTCTATATAAAAATGTAGCAGAAAAAATGACCGGGATAGGGATTTTACATTAGGATTACAGACATTTTAGTGTCCATGTTTGCACTTGGCGAGTGACATTGTTCAGTGAACGCGCCTCCGCCCTTTTAAGGTTTTTTGAAACAGTTGGTCATGTAAGCCACTACCCTTAAACGTCATGAATTATCAAAATCGCAACATGGACCTTCATAACTACTGCCTTATCAGGAACAAAATACTTCGGGCATGTTTGCTGGTATTCTTAATGGAATCGGGTTTTTAAAAGATTATATTTACTGCGCATTTTATGAGAAGGTAAAATAATGCTGTGATAAGTGATCTATCAAGGTCGGTATAAGTGTATCCTGACGAGTTTGATAGGTGCTATTTGTAAATTGGGTGAGTCGTGGAAATAATTAGAAGTAAGGAATTCAAGTCTGATCACTCCTGGGGCGCAAAAGAAATCGCCAATATGAACGGTATCACGACACGCCTACATTGGACTGATCAGCCTTATCAGTGGCATGTAAATGATGGTGAAGAGGTTTTTATCGTTTTAGACGGCGTTGTTGAAATGTTATTTAAAGATAATGGGATTGAACAGTCAGCAATTTTAAAAACAGGTGATATATTCTATGCCTCAATTGGGACTGAACATGTTGCGCATCCTCGCGGAGAAGCCAGAGTTCTGGTGGTAGAATCCGAGGGAAGCTTATAACGCCTTTATAAAGCTGGAGTTATGGCGACCATCATAGGCATGGCAAAAAATAATTCATGCATCCAATGAGGTAACCAATTCGGTACAAGACTTCGAGGAGTCCTTCGTGGTATCCAAAGAAAAAATGGCAGCATTCCTAAACTCTGAATTTCCTCAAACTCAGTGTGTTGTTGAAGCCGTTAGATGTCGATCTTCAACCGTGAGACATCCGGTAGGATTTAATGAGTTACGACCCGGGGGTACGGTTTCTGGTCCGGTGTTAATGGCCCTGGCTGATGTCGCCCTATATGTTGCCATTCTTGGCGAGATTGGCTTGGTACCACTTGCCGTAACAACGAACCTGTCAATAAACTTTCTCAGAAAACCTGCTTCAGATAGAGATATTATTGGTAAATGTACCTTGTTAAAGGTAGGTAAATCGCTGGCGATTGGCGAAGTTGCAATTTACTCTGATGGTGACAAGGAACCTGTTGCACATGTTGTGGGCACATACTCAATACCGCCATCGCTGCAAAGCTGACATACCCTGTTATAACACCTAAGAATGCGGGGGAGCGGTTTTTTCGCTTGATGTTATTTTGTGGCGCCTATGGTTTTGATTGCACAGCCCCCTTCGCCCCATGGAGCCTTGGAGTTCTCGTCATAGTCAATTTTTATCTTAATATTGTTAAAAAAGGCGTGCTGTGCAAATCCAATGGCTATTGTGTTTTCAGGCGACAGGTAAAAAACACTACAGTTCGGATTAGTTACGTTGTTTAACTTGAGTAAAACATAACCCACTCTATAATCTTGTTTGGATTGAGTATCGACAGACATGCTGGATACTATACCCTCTGACGAGTCGGCATGTGCAATAAGCGGATGTAACAATAGGATCATAAAAACCAGTAGAATTCGCATACTCTTTTGCTCAATATTGGGTGATTCAATCTGTTGATATTAAATTAGATGAATATAATATACGTTCACATAGTAATTGTACTGGCCTATTAAACAAGAAAAATTTCAGCATAACCTGCGCTCACCTAATATTCGAATATTACCTGTAAACCTGATATTGGGTTGTGTTAACTTATGCATTCAATCACTGTAATGAGAATAATAAAAATGGCATTGACACCTTTTCATCTTGCAGTTCAGGTTCGTGATATTGACGAAGCGCGTGAGTTTTATGGAAATAAAATGGGATTCTTGGAAGGTCGCAGCAGCGAACAATGGATCGACTTTAATATGTTTGGGCATCAGTTCGTGGTCCACCATAATCCGAATATTGGTAAAGATGGCAAGGTAAATGCCATTGCAAACCATGTTGATGGACACGGGGTTCCGGTACCGCATTTTGGCGTGGTATTAAGCTTTGAAGAATGGGAGCAGTTTGCTGAGCGTGCCAAAGAATTTGTCGATGAATTTCTCATTGAGCCTTACATTCGTTTTGAAGGAGAAGTAGGCGAGCAGGGAACAATGTTCTTTAGCGATCCATCTGGAAATGCGTTGGAATTTAAGGGATTCAAAAATATTGAATCTGAGTTGTTTGCCAAGTAAATAAATTTGTCATTATTTGAACCTGCCACCCTGGTTCGTACCCATGACCTCTATTCGGTAGTGTGCAGTTGGTGTCGTTGTACTAGAGCTCTGGCAGGTGTCACATTCTGTATTTTGTAGTTGAGAATCCAGCCAAATTGCAGGTCAGATAGACAGATCATGCTCGTGAATAACTCTTAATACCTCTGCCACAGACCAGGCCTGATGAAAACAGCCTCGTGCTTTGTGTGGCGCATCACCGTCTGCAACTTCGGAAATACAGTGGACACCAGCTTCAAAATAGAAGTGATGTTTCAGGCGGGCCAGTAAGGCTGTTGCACCCTTTTTATCGCCCTTCACCCTAATGTAGGCATCAATAAAGGGGCCTATTAGCCAAGGCCAAACAGTTCCTTGATGGTACGCATCGTCTCGATCTTTAAGTGAACCATAATATCGGCCATGATATTCAGGATGGTCAACGGGAAGGGTTCTCAACCCCATAGGGGTGTAGAGTCGTTGTTGTACAGACTTTAACACCGAAGCCTGTTGTTCTGGTGACAAGGGTGAGTAAGGCAGGCTAACGGCAATAATTTGGTTGGGGCGCATATCACTATTGATGCCTTCATCGTTAACATAATCAGCTAGGTAACCCTGTTGTTCCAGCCAGAAACACTGGCTAAAACTGACTTTTAATACATCAATAAGTTGTTGTGTTTTTTGGTGGGATTTTGATGCTTTTATCTGTAATTCTTTAAAAAAGCATAAGGCGTTATACCAAAGGGCGTTAATCTCTATTGCCTTTCCCCAGCGTGGTGTGACGGCATGATTATTGTATTTAGCATCCATCCAGGTCAATTGAGTCGTTGCATTTCCGCCACGTATCAAACCTTGGTCATCGACGAAAATTTCATCATCCAGACCATTAATATGTTGCTGAATAATGGTTTCCAGTACGGGAAATAATCGTTGAATAACCCATTGCCAGTCGCCTGTGTATTCAATGTATTTTTGTATGGCATAAAAATACCAAAGGCTGGCATCCAGGCTGTTGTATTGTAGCTCGTCTAAATGGTGGTCTGGAAATTTATTGGGTAACCTGCCTCTATGACAATATTTGGCAAACGTCTCTAAAATGAGTTTTGCTATTTCATATTCTCCGGTAACCAGACAAACGCCAGGCAGTGCAATCATCGTGTCGCGCCCCCAGTCTCCAAACCAGGGAAATCCCGCCAATAGTGTTTTTCCAGATATAGTGGTGCGTCGAGCAATGAAATGATAAACACTTTGTTTTAGGTCTGACTTGAAATGTGTTGAGTTATCGCTGTGATGCTTTCGCGATTTTTGATCACGAACAGCCTGGTGAAATTGTTTTTTGGCGCTCATGCCCTGAAGCGATGCTGAACCGGAAATATAAACCGGCCGAGTTGAGCGTAGCGTAAAATAACAACTGTTAGCCCTAAAAGAAGAGTCTTCAACCGGATACCCTTGATCATGGTTTTCCAGATAGTACTGAAAACGATTATGACACTCCGTTTCGGCGTACCATTCAAACCGGCCCTTGCTGTTGAAAAAGAGTTGACAGGTTTCGGTGCCAATGATGTTTTGTGTCGGCTCAATGAGCCAGTGATGGGCTTGTTCATTCAGTACAGCAAGACAAACATTTATTGGTCTAAAATGAACCAGGTTATCGAGGCGTAATCGAACCGGGCGATCAGGTTTTGTCAGTAACCGATATTTAAAGATGAGCGCATTATCTTCAGGTGGCATGATGCATTGTTTTTCTAGCCAAACACCCTGAATGTAATATCGCCATGTAGGTAATGGCGTGTTTTGAAATGATTCCATATAAGCGTTTTGACAATTCAAATCGTTAGCATCGGCGGTTGGTTGAAATGGAGGTATCCTGATGTCATCGATATACTCGACGATATTATGCCAACTGAGGTGGCGCTCCATTGGTGGCTTATTGGACGTGACCAGTAGACCGTGATGTCGACGCGTCAATATGCCGTTGACTGAAAGATTGCAGTAACTTCCCAATCCGTTGGTTAACAGAAACTCCAGTGAATCCTGTAACAAAGGTTGTTGTAACAGAGTTTTTGGAATCTGCATAAACACTCCTCGCTTATGTTATCGATTCTAACCAACTTAATAAAATTAACCCCAAGGTTATAGTAAGTGGACTTGCAAGTGTTGTAACGGCCACTGTTTCTGCTGTAAATGCACCATACTGAGTCATCTGTTGAGCCATAACATAAGAAGCCGCTGCAGTAGGTGAGGCCATCATAAGAAACAATATACCTAACATCATGCCTTCAAAACCTATAGCCCAGGCTATTAGTGTTGCTAAAAGCGGTAATACCACCAGCTTCAGGCTAGCCGCCAGCAAAACATCAATATGGTTTGAGCGAAATGACGACCAGCTTAAACTGCCTCCAATACTGACAAGCGCAATGGGTAAAACACTTTTTACCATGTCTGATACAGAAAATCCTTCAAGTCCTGGTATTGGTAAACCCAGTGTAGACCAGATTATTCCAGAAATAGCTCCAATGATGAGCGGATTCTTAATAATAGGGAGTACCAGGTTTTTTTTGCCGGTATTTAACAGAACCACCGCACTGAGATTATAGATGATGGTGTTGATTCCGAGATAAAAACCACCTTGAATCAGTCCGGCTTCACCATAGGCGCCAACAATTAATGACAAGCCGACAATGCCCATATTGCCTCGAAAGGCGCTTTGAACAAATACACCCGTGTATTCCGGGTCGTGAGAACGACGCACCCAATACCACATGCCAATAACGGATAGCAGAGTATAAGTCACTCCGAAAAAAACCAACTCGAAATTAATGTGCTGGTCTGCCGGTTTGGTCGCAATAGATAAAAATAAGGTGATTGGCAGGAAGAAAAGGAATACGGCTTTATTTGTGTATTTTATAAATCGTGCGCCAATAATTTTTAACTGCTTGAGCGTAAGCCCTGCGAGTAGTGTCCAAAGGATAGGGGAAGTGATTTTCCATGCTGAAAAAAATAGAGCAGTCAAAGGTCGTGTCTCGATTAAATGGAGCCAAATGTTTGGTAAGATGTGCCAAGACACCTCTGAAAAATTACCTGCATGGTTATACCCAAGTTAAAAGCCGTCTCAATATGCTTTTTTCGTCGATTTTTGCCTTGCCCTAACTTCTTCGTTTATTTTTCAGAGGTGCCCTAAATAACCATCGTCTAGTTTGTTTATGCTTAAATGTTTGCAAAATAGAGCTTACCAATAGCGTAGGCTATTTAAAATAAATCAATTGTGTAAACTGTCGTTTTAACGAACAAATTTCTTGTTTGACCTTTGGGTAGATATCTATCAGGCATTTATTGAATAAAAAGTAGTTTTTGCACCCTGTGTTTATTTCAATCTTCCAAAATCAGCTAATCTGATTAACAATAATATGATTACGTGTAATACGTTTTGTTGCGTTTTTTATAGATGTTTTTGGCTGGCATAAATTACACAGGTTTATGTGACCAGTTTAATCCACCGGAGTACGGTAATGAGTTCAATAAAGAGAATCGGAGTTTTAACCAGTGGTGGTGACGCTCCTGGTATGAATGCTGCCATTCGAGCAGTGGTTCGATCTGCATTAGACGCTGATTTGGAAGTTTATGGCATATACGATGGCTATCTGGGTTTATATGAGAACAACATTAAACCACTGACTGCACGATCAGTTTCAGAAATTATTAATAAAGGTGGAACTTTCCTGGGGTCGGCGCGTTTTCCTCAGTTCAAAGAATTTTCCATTCGAGAAAAAGCGGTAGAAAATTTGAACTCCCATGGTATCGACGCATTGGTTGTCATTGGTGGTGATGGGTCTTACATGGGTGCAAAAGCATTAACCGAGATGGGCTATCCCTGTATTGGTTTGCCCGGGACCATTGATAACGATGTGAATGGAACCGATTATACTATTGGCTTTTATACTGCACTTAATACCGTGCTCGAAGCGATAGATCGCTTGAGAGATACCAGTAGTTCTCATAAGCGTATTTCCCTTGTTGAAATTATGGGGCGACATTGTGGGGATCTGACCATGTTGGGTGCCATAGGCGGTGGGGCAGAATACTTTATTGTTCCCGAGATGCCGTTCGATGAAGATTCTTTTATTAGAAAGCTTGAGGAACACATGGCAACGGGTAAGAAACATGCCATTGTGGCCATAACAGAAAATGTCACCAGCACGCAGGGGTTGGCACGCAAGATAGAAGAAAAAACCAACCTTGAGGCTCGTGCCACCATTTTAGGCCATATTCAACGAGGTGGTGCTCCTACCGCTTTTGACCGTATTTTAGCCAGTCAAATGGGTGCTTATGCCGTCGATTTGCTACTTGCAGGCGAGGGCGGGCGTTGTGTGGGTATTCAGCAAAATACTATGGTACATCATGATATTATTGATGCCATTGAAAATATGAAAAAGCCTTTCAGTAAAGAGTTGTTCGATTTGGGTGTGCGCCTAGCCTAAGCCAATTTGCCGGTATGAGTTCCATATCGGCATCCACTTCTTTTTTTACCACCAGAGTACATTTTGTAACATGCCGGTGCTTTACAGTAAATAACCCTACTATTTAACAGGTTGTCCTGTGAGCCAAGTCATATTATAGCGACTTATTCATAGTATTCTCGCCAATTCAGTCATTTTTCGTTAAAAGAAAGCTTTTAAGTGGATGATCTGACAGGTAGTATCTAGATAAATCAACCAGTTACGCTAGAGACACTATATTGAGTGCTCCTATTACAACAAAAATCAGAGGGCTTACATGGTGCAAGAAGTCGAATTAAAATTAATCCTGGCTCCCAGAGATAGAGACTTTTTACAGACCCATCCTATATTGAACCAGGAATCTGCCAAGGCGACCCGGCTGAATTTATCAAATCAATATTTTGATACCCCGGATCAACAATTGACAAAAGCTGGAATAGCATTACGAATTCGGTCTTTTGGTGACCATTGGGTTCAAACCGTTAAAGGAAAAGGACGTAATGTAGCTGGCCTCCATCAACGCCTTGAACTTGAGTGGCCACTGGATAAGCCAGAACTGGATCTTGGCTTAATTCCAGAAGACCTATGGCCCAAGGGTGTGCAGCTGGAAGATATCGCTCCTTTATTTACTACCGATTTTTCCCGCGACCTCCGTGTTATTAATACGAACAATGGGACTGAAATCGAAGTTGTCATTGACGAGGGTCATGCTATCGCTGGAGACCGTCACGACCCCATTTGTGAAGTAGAACTGGAATTAAAAAGCGGTGATGCCTATCAGCTATTTGATGTTGCCCTGGATTTAGCAAAAGACTGCCCACTGGTTCCGAGCGACGTCTCGAAAGCAGAACGCGGTTATCGTTTAGTTAACAACAATTACAATGTATTGGCAGATTTACCTGAAATAGATGCAAACCAGTCCATCGAAACCGGTTTTGAGCAAGTCATGGCCTATGAACTGGAAAGCCTGCAACGTCAGTGGGAAGCATTCCACTACAGTGAAAACTGGACGCATTTACATAGTTTCAGAAATACGTTGGGAAATATACGAACCAACTTTTTATTGTTTAGAGATATGTTGACACTAGAGGGCACTGCAGGTGCTATTGAATCTCTAGATTGGATAGAACAGCAGTTAACACCTATTTTGAATTGGTGGCCAGCTTGTTACGTACTTAGCAAGCATGCCTCAGAAGAGCCTCGTTCAGCCAGTGAACAACTACAGCAGGCGAAAGCGATGCAGGCACTGGAGCAATTGGCTGAGTTGGAGCGGCAACCTAAGTTTGGTTATAACATCCTGCTACTAAGCCGCTGGCTACATAAACGTGAGTGGACAAATCACCATACTGACCAAACACTGCATAAAGCCCAATCAAAAATGGGTCAGGCAATGCTTGAGCCGTTACGACAACAGTGGATGGCATTACATCTTTCTGACTGTGGTGGTAATGCTAGCAGTTGGCTAGAGAAGCAGCCAATGATTCAGGGGTTGACTCATATTTGCCAAACACTCGAAAGCATCTTTGGGACTGAGATGAAAACCATGCGTCTTGAGCTTGAATTGCTTGAAGATAACCTGGTTGAGTTATCAGCAATGGATGTTGTCGACAAAATGGGTGACTGGATTCAGGATCTAACGCAAAACGAAAAGCAGAGTATTAATAGCTGGGCCAGAAGCCAAACTGTCATTATGCGCGAAATGAATCTTCATGCTCAAAAATTTTTACAGACCATATCAACAAATATGTCACATTAATCCCGGAACTATTGTCCCGGAATAAATATCCCGGAATAGTTATTCTGAACCTCAAGCTCCAGAATCGTTATTCCAGAACATGGAATAACGATCATGCTGACTGCTAAGGGCAAAATTGCCACTAAAACCATTATCGACGAATTGGTTTCGACGGGTTTTGTTAAGCAGGAAGCTGCTGAAAAAGCACTCATGCAGTCCCGAGGAGGTGAGTTTCTAAAACAGCACCCTCTGGTTCAAATTGCTACCTATCAGCTTGAACTCGCCAACCAACCCGGTAAACACCTGACATCGCAATTGTTAGCTGAATGGCTGGCTGATCAGGTTTCTATGCCTTATTACCACATTGACCCACTAAAAATAGATGCTGCTTCTGTTACCCAGGTTATGTCGTATGAATTTGCCAAGCGACAGGGGATTCTTCCTTTGGAAATAAATGAAGATGAAGTCATAGTGGCAACCTGTGAACCTTTTATAACAGGATGGGAATCAACCGTAGAACAGGTAACTAAAAAACGCGTTAAAAAGGTTATAGCCCCTGCCGACGATATTCAAAAATATAGCCTGGAATTTTTCACTCTCGCCAAATCAATATCGGGTGCCCATAGGAATGATCTGTCGCACGGAAAACTTGGAAATCTCGAACAGTTACTCGAGTTAGGCGCTCTTAAATCGCCAGATGCGAATGATGAAGGCATCGTTAATATTGTTGACTGGGTGTTGCAGTACGCCTTCGATCAACGAGCCAGTGATATTCATATTGAACCTAGAAGAGAACAGGTTTTTGTACGTTTTCGAATCGATGGCATCTTGCATCAGGTGTATCAGCTTCCATTCCAGGTTGGCTTGGCTGTTATTAGCCGAATTAAAATATTAGGGCGAATGAATGTTGCAGAGAAACGTCGCCCTCAAGATGGCCGTCTAAAAACCAAATCTCCAGAAGGTACTGAAATTGAACTGCGGCTTTCGACCTTGCCTACGGCGTTTGGTGAGAAGATGGTCTTGCGAGTATTTGATCCGGAAGTCTTGTTACGCCCTTTTGAGGAGTTAGGACTGACCGATGATGATTTAAAAAACTGGCAGAATATGACAGGCCAGAAGCACGGTATTATTTTAGTTACCGGACCTACCGGTTCGGGTAAAACGACTACGCTCTATTCGACGCTAAAGCAATTGGCGACCTCGGAAGTGAACGTTTGTACCATTGAAGATCCTATTGAAATGATTGAACCTGCATTTAATCAAATGCAAACCCAACAAAATATTGATCTGAACTTTGCTGATGGGGTTCGTGCACTGTTAAGGCAAGACCCTGACATTATTATGGTGGGTGAAACCCGAGATCTGGAAACTGCCAATATTGCTATTCAGGCGGCGTTAACCGGTCATCTGGTGTTAACCACCTTACACACCAATGACGCACCGTCGGCCATTACCCGGCTGTTGGATCTCGGCATACCAGCATATTTGATTCGGTCATCCCTGTTAGGCGTTATGGCGCAGCGTTTGGTCAGAACGCTTTGCCCACATTGCAAGCAAGAAACCGAAATTGAAGACAATATATGGCATCAGTTAGTCCAGCCCTGGAAGGTCGCCAAACCGAAAAGGGTTTATGAAGCTAACGGCTGCCTTGAATGTCGAAATACCGGCTACATTGGTCGGGCCGGGCTTTATGAAATATTCACGTTGGAGAATGGTTTGGATGATCTCATATCAGACCAGATCGATTTGAAAGCATTCCGTAACCAAGCCATGAAGCATGGCATGCATTCATTAAGACTTAGCGGTGCTCAAAAAATTGCTAAAGGCATAACCTCGATTGAAGAGGTACTGCGAGTGACTCCAGAGTAAATTACGGAAAATTTGTACTCGAACCGTGATAGTTGCGCTTGTTCTACGCCATCGTAGTAGCGGAATATGAAAATACACTATATGACAGCAGATCGCCTGAACCTTAACAAAATATTATTCGACCGGTTACCTCCAGGAACGCGAAGTGATTTAATTATTAATCGATACGGCGTAGAAATCGTAAAGGGTCATGGCTTTATTGCTATTCGGACTCCCGGGCAACCTTCCTATTATTTTGGTAATTTATTCTTTCTCAACGATCCAGGCAGTCATCCATTAGAATTTTGGCTTGATCAGTTTCAGCGAACATTTCTTGATATAGATGGCATAAAACATTGTACATTGGTGTGGAACTGTCCAATCCCAAAGGGTGAATTCCTACAAAGGCTTAACAATGAAAAATTTCACCTGGACCATTTGGATGTACGAGCAGTAACCCGGCTGCAGTGGCTAGCCCCGTACATGGTATTGCCCGAAGGTCTGGTTATTCGTGATCTAGTCAGTGAGCGAGATTGGCAGCAGTGGTTTGTGCTCAATTTAGCCTGTCGAGATCCTGCTCATACAGAAGCAGATTATTTGCCTTATCTGGAGGGCCAGCGGGCTAATTATCAGCGCCTTCTGGATGAAAATCAGGGATATCATACCGGTGTATTTTCGAATGACGGTCAACTGGTAGCCTTTGCTGGTGTGTATTTTCTGAATAACCTGGGTAGATTTCAGTTCGTGTACACCCATCCTGACTATCGAAGAAAAGGCTTATGTAGTCTGTTACTAACCCGGTTAGCTAACCGTGGTTTTAGCAGAGCCGAACAACTGATTATTCTGGCGGACAAACATGACAAGGCTACACACCTATATGCCAAATTAGGTTTTAAACTTTTAGGTGTTGAATCATCCGCCTGTCGCTGGACATGATTCTCAATTTCGTGACATGACTATTGTGGTTAAGCGGTGTTTTTAATCAGCCAGCGTCCTATATCCAGCCCAGACTCTAAATGCTGTCGTTAAATAACAGATCGCAGCAAAAACCCAGGCAGCAGCGACAAAGTATTCAGGCCACAAGCAAATAAACACAAAAAAAACAACGGTTTCCGTGCCCTCTGCCAAGCCAGCCATATAATAGATGCCTTTATTCGGATAGGTCACACTTTTAATTTGACGGCGTTCGGCGATTACCGAGAACGCGAGGAAACTGCTACCGGTCCCTATGAATGCAAAAATCAATGCGGCTGCCACCAATGCATTTTGATCAGGATTCGCCAGGGCAAAACCGAAAATAACCGCAGAATAAAATATAAAATCCAAAACGATATCTAAAAAAGCACCCTGATCTGTTGGTTTGGTTAATCTGGCCAATTCGCCGTCTACCCCGTCGGATATACGATTGAGCAGAATCAATATCAGTGCCAAATCAAATTGCTGAAATGCTAATGCAGGTAATGTCATCATACCGATGAAAAAACCCAAAACGGTTACCTGATTGGCGTTTAGGTTGAAAGTTGCCGCTATTTCGGCACAAACATGTAATGGTTTCTTGATTAGTGGAAGGGCCCAGCGGTCCAGCATTTAAATCTCCGGTTAGACGTTACTTATTTATACATGGACGTAAGTGTAAATCAATTGTACCAGGCAGCGTGAAAACTATTCCACTTGGCCTATCTGCGTTAAAATTAGACTCAAAATGCTCATTTAGATCACTAAACTCCGCGTTTTTGTCTAGTTTTGCCTTGATTGACCTGCACTCATAACGTTTTTACACAGCCTACAGCCGATGTCTGAATGCAAAATAATTTCGACATGGGTACTATGACGTAAATAATTTAATATGGTTCCTCATAATTGCCAGTCACTTTTATAGACTCTGGCCTTATAAGAATTTACAGGATCTTAATATCAATGACTAAAAATTGGCAAATTGTACAGGATACCTGGCTTTCAGACCACGTCGCCCATTTATTGCCAGAGCAAGGCATCATATTTTCGAAGGCAGCAACAGCGTCTGAATTTTTTAGAGAGCAACTGCAACGGAATCCAGATTGGCTGGCACCCTGGGTTGAGGCATTAGCAGCACCATTAGATGTCGAAGCGGAGTTGCGTCAGCGACTGTCTGAATGTCAAACCGATGAAGAGGCTATGGCCGTTTTGCGTAAATGGAGAAACTGGCATCAGTGTTTTCTTATCCTGAATGATGTCAACAGACTGAAGTCGACCCAGGTTATTACCCGTGAATGTACATTACTTGCGGAAGCCGCAATACGATGTTCATTGGCCTGGATACAGCCTAGATTAGAAGCGCGTTTTGGCCAGCCACAGCCTTGTCCGTTTGAGCCGGGTCAACCGCAACAGTTATCGGTAATAGCTATGGGGAAGATGGGGGCGAAAGAACTCAATTTATCTTCAGATATTGATCTGATTTTTGCCTTTCCTGAAGAAGGCAATACTATTGGTGAAAAATCAATCAGTCATACGAATTTTTTTATTCGACTTGGCCAGCTATTGGTGAAATTACTCGACACCCATGATGCACACGGTTTTGTTTACCGGGTAGATATGCGTTTGAGGCCATGGGGACAAAGTGGCCCGTTGGCAACCACCTTTAATTTTTTGAGAAAGTATTATCCGGAACAGGGACGGGACTGGGAACGTTTTGCCATGATTAAGGCGCGAGTTGTCGCTGGACCAGAATCTGCTGCCAATGCACTAACGGATATATTTCATGACTTTGTCTACCGACGTTATGTTGACTATCAAGCCTTGCAGGCCTTGCGCGACACCAAAAAAATGATCATTCAGGAGGTGCGTAAACAGGGGCAGGAACACAATATTAAATTGGGAGATGGAGGTATACGTGAAATTGAGTTTATTGCCCAGGCATTCCAGCTAATACGAGGCGGTCAGGTTGTTAGCCTGCAAATACCCAATATTTGGCATGTATTTCAATGTATTCGAGACGAGGAACTACTGCCTCTGGAGGTTACCAACGAATTACAGAATCACTATGAATTTCTTAGAAATCTCGAACATGCGATTCAATGCTGGCAAGACAAACAAACGCAATTGCTACCCGCTGCCAATGACGAAGACTCCTGGGCCAGACTTGCCTGGGTGATGGGTTTTGAAAGCACAGATCAGTTTAAGTCACATTTAGAATGGGTTCGCAAACAAGTCTCATTCCACTTTAATGCCTTTATTCAGTTAGAGAGTGAAGCCACAGCAGATGAATCAAGCCATTGGCAGTCCGTGTGGCTTGGCGACAGTGTTGATGAGCATTTGAGCACTGAACTTCTGGATTCAGTATCCGCATTCAGAGAATCAAACGCTGTTTCCAGGATGCAGCCAGAAAGCCGAGATCGGCTGGATCAATTCATGCCTCGTGCGCTACAGGACCTGTCTGCATTTAAGTCGCCTGACCCGGTTTGGAAACGTCTACAACCGTTATTGGAAGCTGTATTGCGCCGTACTTCATATTTATTGATGTTAACCGAGCAACCAGAATCCCTTAAATTAATTTTAAGAATGTTGGGTCTAAGTCGCTGGATGGCAGAAATTTTGCAAACCAAACCCTATCTTCTTGACGAATTTGGTGATCAGAACTCATTGTTTAAGCTGCCGAATCGACAAGCACTGGAAGAAAGTCTTCACCTTAAAATGATTGGTTTACCCGAAGATGATCTTGAAGTTCAAATGGAGACATTGAGGCATTTTCGTCATAGCCGTGTTCTGCGCGCGGCGGCTTGTGACTTAAATGGTGTTTTGCCCTTAATGAAGATATCAGATTACCTGGCTAATACCGCCGAAGTCATATTGGAACAGGCATTTTGGATAGCATGGCGCCAGTTAACGGCCCGCCATGGACGCCCGCATAAAACCCGGGATGAAGTATGTAATCCTAATTTTGGCATAGTTGGCTATGGCAAGTTAGGTGGCCTGGAGTTGAGTTATGAGTCAGATCTTGACCTGGTGTTTTTACACAACGCCCATAGTCATCTGGAAACCGAAGGACCCAAGGTTATTGATAATTCGATGTTTTTTATGCGTCTGGGTCAGAAAATTATCCATATACTATCCACCCAGACTCAGTCAGGGGATCTTTATGAGGTCGATATGAGGCTTCGGCCGTCAGGCAATAAGGGTTTGTTAGTCTCTACGCTAGAGTCATTTGAGAAATATCAAAATAAGGAGGCCTGGACCTGGGAGCATCAGGCGTTGGTTCGTGCGCGCTTTGTAGCCGGCGACGACAGCCTAAAACAAGAATTCAAAGACGTACGCCATCGAATTTTAACCCAAAAAAGAGATTTGTCTGAGTTACAGGAAGATGTTCGGAAAATGCGCAAGAAAATGCGCGATCATTTGGGCACTCCCGAGATGGTGGTCGAGCAGGAGCAGTTACTCAACCTGAAGCAAGACCCCGGTGGCATTGTTGATATTGAATTTATGGTTCAGTATGGGGTATTAGCATGGTCGCAGTTCATACCTGAACTAACTCGTTGGTCAGACAATGTGCGTTTAATCGAAGACTTAAATAAATTTGGCTTCTTTAGTGACGAGCAGGCTCAGCATTTACAACAAGCCTATCTGTTTTTCCGGGAGAAGGCCCACTTTGCCATGTTGCAACAGGAGTCGGTTAAAAAACTGAAAGATAACCTGTTAGAAGAATTGGCGCCCTATCGGCGAAATGTCATTTCGGTTTGGAAAGAAATAATGGAATTACCGCCAACAAAACCGGATAATGTCTCAAAACAAGCAGAATAACCTATGCATAGGCCGCCAGAGTCAGGGCAGTCTTTATTATTGGAAGGCCAGTCGTTTCTATGTTGGTCCATTTATCTATTAAAAATTAGAATAATATAGGAGTAGCTCCATGGCATTGCCGAGTATGGCTGATCGGGACGGTTTCATTTGGTTTGACGGTGAAATGGTTCCCTGGCGTGACGCAAAAATTCATGTATTAACTCATACCCTGCACTATGGCATGGGTGTGTTTGAAGGAGTTCGTGCCTACGAAACTCCAAAAGGACCCGCGATCTTTAAGTTGAAGGAGCATACTGACCGTTTGTTCCGCAGTGCACATATCATGCAAATGGATCTGGGATTCACCAAAGAAGATTTAATGGAAGCGCAGATCGCTTCGATACGTGATAACAATCTGACTTCTGGTTATATTCGTCCTATGTGTTTTTATGGCAGTGAAGGCATGGGTCTGCGTGCCGACAGCCTAAAAGTGCATACTATGGTAGCGGCCTGGGAATGGGGGGCATACATGGGTGAAGAGGCCCTTAGAAAAGGAATTAAAGTACGGACTTCCTCTTACACAAGACACCATGTCAATATTTCCATGTGCAAGGCGAAAGCAAATGGTCATTATATCAATTCAATGCTGGCACTTAGAGAAGCGCTGGATTCTGGATGTGAAGAAGCATTATTGCTTGATAACGAAGGTTATGTTGCAGAAGGTAGTGGTGAAAACATCTTTATCATTCGTGATGGTGCTATTTATACACCAGACCTTACATCTGCCCTGGACGGAATAACCCGTGCTACCATTTTCACCTTTGCAGAAGAATTGAGTATCCCGGTTATTGAAAAGCGTTTAACCCGTGATGAAGTCTATATCGCCGACGAAGCCTTCTTTACCGGAACGGCAGCCGAAGTGACCCCTATCAGTCATTTAGATGGACGTAAGATAGGCACTGGCGTGCGCGGACCTATTACTGAACAGATACAGACAATGTATTTTGACCAGGTGAAAGGTAAGCGCGATGTACACGAAGAATGGTTAACCTATGTCTAGTGCGTTGTTGCTTTAGAAAATAAGTAAGTCAGGGAAAACCTGACTTACCCGTTCAAACTCTTATATCGCCTGTTTGTTTTTCCTAAATGTTTTCAGTGTTTTATTTGCCGTCTTGTTGGCATTTCTCTTCAGTTGCCAATGTAATAACTTTGCAATCAGTAAATGAGACGCTCGTCTGGATTTTAGCCAGTTTTCAAACCACTTGGGCATGTTCAATTCCTTTGCAGATTCATGAATTACAACTGGATTTAAGCAATTATCCGGCTCTTTGTGCAAATAATTTCACAAATTTTAATTTATTCCTGTTAGTAACATAGTTAATCGGGGCTGAAATGCTGAGATTTTTTCATAATTGGTGTATAAAAGCCGATTCAATTGACTGTGCAAACCATGGCATTTATGACCAAAACTCATCGAAAATCCAATATCACAGACAATCAAAAATACAGTGATTTTCTGTCAATTCAATACCTGCCCGTTTGGCTTGCTATTGGACTACTCTGGTTATTAACCCGACTCCCCTTTCCTATTTTATTATCTGTTGGTCGTATCATTGGCCGCCTGGCTTTTGTTGCAGCTAAAAAACGTCGACATATTTGCGAAGTAAATATCAAGCTGTGTTTTCCTTCGTTGTCAGATAAAGAGCGTGGGGAAATGACTAAGAAAGTATTTGTTTCCTATGGACAAGGGTTAGTCGAGTCGGCTTATTCCTGGTTGGGTAATGTTGAAAAATTAAGAAATCAGGTGACTTTTAAGGGGCTTGAGCATGTATATAAAGCACAAGCTGAAGGTAAGGGTATTCTGATGGTCGGTGGTCACTTTGCTATTCTTGATTTTGCCGGTGGACTCTTGGGTTTGGAACAAAGCTACCATGTCGTGCAGCGTGATCATGACAATCCTTTGTTTAATTATTTTATGACCTCATCACGTAAGAGGCATGCAGCTGCTTGTATTGCCCGAAAGGATTTACGCGGCATGGTGAGAGCGCTAAAAAAAGGTGACATCGTATGGTATGCACCCGACCAGGACAGTGGCCGAAAAAATAGTGTGTTTGTCCCCTTTTTTAATGTTCCTACAGCAACGATTACTGGCACCTCGGGTTTGGCATTGTTATCTAAGGCAGTTGTTATTCCGGTGTTCTATTATAGAGATGAACAGGGGCATTATCATATTGAGTTTTCAGCACCGCTGAACATACCCAGTGGCAATGAAGAGCATGATGCAATACAGTTTAATCAATGGTTGGAATCTAAAATACGTGAACAGCCCGAACAATATTTTTGGCTACATAAACGATTCAAAACGCGACCCATGGGTGACCCTTCATTTTATTGAGAGGCCTGGGATACGGATGGATATTTTTGTTAATAGGCAAGGTAAGAATGCGCATAAATCAAGATGTCTGCAAGGATAACGCTGGAGCGGCAAATATAGTAGTTTTCACACAGTCTCGTGCAAGTTCACACTGAGAATTGGCGATGTCATTAACTATTAAACCGATACAATGTCGACCGCTCCTCAATATAGAAGACAGCCAGGTAGAGTACACTCCCAGGCCTGGAGCCTATGCAATTATTCTGAACAGGCAGCAACAGCTTTTAACGATTAAAGAACCTACTGGAATTTTTTTACCCGGAGGGGGGCAGGATGAAGGTGAAAGCCTTCCGCAAACGCTGCGTCGTGAACTGAAAGAAGAGTTGAGTGTTTTTGGAGAGCCAGTTGCCTATTTGTTAGCCGCAGATGATTGTCGATATTCTCCAATTTACCAGCAGCAGTTTCATATTCAATCGCATTATATACTGACACAGATACCGGATGCCGCCGTCCTAGCAGCTGAAGATCGTTCTCAAACTCAATGGTTAGATCTATGTCAGGCTGCAGAAATTATGACTCGTGAAAGTGACAAATGGTTGTGCCTGTCGTTAATTAACGATTTCCGTTTAGTTCACGCATCATTAGACGCGAAAGCGTTAAAAAACCAATACCCCGCAGCAGTCTTCTGGCAAAATAGTCAGGCTTCATCCTGGCATGAGGTTGAATATGTGCTGCTTGCTAGTGAGCAACCTGTAGCGCCAGGTCTGGTAGACGGGTCCAAATTAGACCCGGATCAGATACTGGCCTGGATCAGACTTTCGTTGGCGCCGGGAGAATATGAAGTGCGGGGCCTGTATTTATCTACTATTGGACAGGCTAGACGTCTACAAAATGAACTGCAACAGCGATTCAAAGGTATTAGTATTACTGATCCGGGTGGTTTATTTGTTCTATAAGCATGAAACTCCAGAAATTTCCCAAAGGTTCTAGATAAAACAACTATGTTGAAATTCTTATATTCTTTGCTATTCAGTCTCTTATTACCGGTTATTTTTTTGCGACTATGGCTGCGTTCCCACAAAAACCCGGCACATCGAAAAGGCTGGATGCAGCGAATAGGCCTAAATGCGTTAGATATACAGAAGCCGGTGATCTGGGTGCATGCCGTGTCATTGGGAGAAACCGTTGCCGTGGGACCCTTGGTAAAAAACATACTTCAGCAATACCCGGATTATCAGATATTGATCACTAATATGACCGCAACGGGGGCCGAAAAAACTCAGCAGCTTTTTGGTGATCGAGTTATTAACCAGTACATACCTTACGATGTACCCTGGCTAATAAAGCCGTTTATTAAAAGACTGGCACCAAAACTGGTGGTTATATCTGAAACCGAACTATGGCCTAATATGTTACAACAATGTTTTAGCCAACAGATCCCGGTGCTATTGGCAAATGCCAGAATGAATCCTGGATCAGCGGCAAGATATTTAAAAATCGGCAAAATGGCCAAAGACATGCTGAATATCATCGCGGCTTATGCCGTTCAGACCGAATCAGACCTTGAACAATTTCGCTCCCTGGGTATTCCCGAGACCAGACTCATGCTAACGGGCAATTTAAAGTTTGAGCAAAGGGTGCCGCAAGACCAGGTTAATCAAGGAAGGTCTTGGCAGCATCAGATGAATCGACCGGTTTGGATTGCTGCATCTACCCATGATGGAGAAGAGGAATTAATACTGGCAGCCCATCGCCAGTTACTAACAGTAATACCCGATGCATTGCTTATATTGGTGCCTCGTCACCCTGAACGATTTGAATCTGTTGCTCAAAAAATTTCAGCACTCGGATTTACCTTTAGTCGCCATTCATTATCTCAGTTACCACTAGAGAAAGATCAAGTCTGGCTGGGCGATACCATGGGCAATCTATTTGCATATTACTCGACAGCCGATATTGCATTTGTAGGCGGCTCACTAGCAAATGTTGGCGGACATAGCCCGGTTGAGCCTGCAGCAGTTGGACTGCCAATATTGATGGGACCACATGTCTATAAATGTCAGCAAGTGCATGATGAACTAGAGCGAAATGGCAGTCTCATACCCATTGACGGCACCAATTTTTCTGAATCATTGAAACGTTTATTTGCTAACCGTGACGTACGACAGAAAATGAGTAAGTCGGCGCTTGATTGGGTCGCTGCTAATCAGGGGGCTACTGAAAAGCACATGGAAATCATCGATATACTTCTTGTGCATGGGACCTTGAATTAAATAGTTAGTTTTGCAAAGCCCTTTTTTAATCATTGAACAATCGCTGGAGCAAGTATCTTTTTATGGGACGCTTTTTTAAAAATTCAAGATTCAAATCTGTATTTAAAAAACCTGGATTATTTGGCTGGATTCGTTGGATTTGGACAATATGCCTGTTTTTGTTAGTTATGGATATCGCGTATATCATGAGTATCTGGCCCAAGTGGGAGCAATACGCCATGGGCCCTATTCCGGAATCCAACTTTATTGCTTCCTATCAAAAACGGTACCAGGCAGCCTTAAGCCATAATAATCAAAAGAATTTACCTCCTCTTAGGTGGAACCCGGTATCTATTGATAGCATTCCGGATTCAATGACAAGAGCTTTGGTAGTTGCCGAGGATGCGCGATTTTTTAGCCACAATGGTTTCGACCCGCAAGCCTTTAAAGAAGTTATGGAATACAACTTATCAAAAAAACGCTTTATATTTGGTGGCAGTACAATTTCTCAGCAGGTAGTTAAAAATTTGTTTCTGAGTCCATCAAGAAACCCCCTGCGTAAATGGCACGAACTGATCATTACTATGGGTATGGAACAAAATTTGAGCAAACGACGTATTCTTGAACTGTATTTAAATGTAGCAGAGTTTGGTCGGGGAATTTACGGTGTAAATGCTGCATCAAAATATTATTGGGCCAGATCTATTTCAAAAATAAGTCAAATACAAGCGATTGAATTAGCGGCTACATTGCCCGCTCCGGTGAATCATAACCCCAAAACACGCTCAAAATTCTTTTTGAATCGTGTAAGAAAAATACAGGGCTATTTTTAATCCTATGCACCAGGGTGTGTGAAAACGTGACGAATGAAGGCTAATCAAGGCAAAAATGTGGGGAAAAGCGCAGTTTTTGATTTTTGCTCTTGCAAAAGCTGTATACCCAGCGTCCATGCCGGTAAGTGATATAAATGATCATTTTGATCTCATTTTTAACGATGAAGAGCCAAATTTAGTAGTCTTCACACAGCCTGGCACCTAATAGGTGTCTATTTTGTCTAGAGTCATTTGATAATCTATATGCAAGTTTGTGTCGTTCACTGGAGATTTTCTAAAAATTCGACTATTAATGGGAGATATTGTCATGTACAAGAGAGCGTGCAGGTGCTTCTATCTTCTAGTCGATTAAATCTGTTCAACGATATACTGTTTAGTGTCAGATCATTATATCGACTCCAGATTACGTTGCTGGTGAGTTTGTCGATCGCCCCTCTAGCGCATAATAATGAAGACTATATCATCGGCTCGGATACCTGGTGCCCCTATACCTGTGAAGCTGGAAAAGATTTTAACGGTTACTCCGTTGACTTGATCGCTGCTGCTCTTGCGTTATCTCAATCTAATAGTAGTTATGTAAATGCACCATTTAGTCGAGTGGTTGCAAATATTGAGTCAGGATATTGGCATATATTGCCCGCAACAGACATGTCCATTACACCTAACTTGTTAATAACATCGGAGCCTGTAGCCGAAACATCTTATGTTTTTGTCACCAGAACGGACTCTGATTGGCAGTATGACTCAAATACAGGTCTGAAGGATATCCGTTTGGGGATAGTGCTTGGATATGGTTACGGCCCACAGACAACAAAATATATTGAAACTAATCCAGAACAGATTGTTGCGCTCAGCACAAAATTTCCTCAGCGTTCGCTGCTACTAATGCTTATGGCCCATAGAGTAGATGCTATTTTGGAAGACAAAAGAGTTGTTGAATATTGGGCTGGGCAACTGGGTGTGCAGGATGAGCTTCGGATAGCAGGAAAGGAGCGGTTACTCAATTTAATGGTCGGTATTAAACATCAGCCCGGAGCAGAAGCCTTAATTGAAAAGATAGATCAGGGTTTAAGAATATTAAAAAGCCATCCTAAGCTTGAAGAGCTGAATACCAAATATGGCTTTAATGAGTAATGATAAGTTTTTTAATCTGAAGAGGCAAACGGGTAGGTTTCCACGCCAGAAGTAAAAATCCATGGCGTGAAAATGCTGCTCTGCGGCAAAAAGATTACTGTAATAGAATATTCAGATCACTAAGGTCAGTTTCACTTAATGACCCGGCCGCCTGCTTTATCTTCAGTTGGTCTATAATCAGGTCGTACTGTGCCATCCGGTGCTGCAATTTAACGGCAAACAAAGCACGCTGAGCATTCAAGACTTCAACAATGTTTCTTGTGCCAACTTCATAACCAACTTCAGTGGCCTTTAAGGCGCTTTCGCGTGACTTAACGGCCTGATCCAGTGCCTGTAAATTTAATTTATCTGTTGAAATCTTGCGATGCACCAGTCTCAAGTTTAATTCAATATTGCGACGCAATTGCTCATAACCCTGCTCAGCCGCATTGAGGCTTAAACCGGCTTCGATGACTTCAGCCGATAGCTTACCCCCGGAATAAATTGGAATATTGACACCCAGACGGAAGCTCGACGTGGGAATGCCACCATTAGACGCTTCGTTATCACTATACGAATACACAGCATCAAGGGTAGGCAGACGCTCAGATGACTTGGCTTTTTTGCTGAGTGTTAGGAAATCGAGATTCTTTTGCTCAGCCATTAATGCAGGGTGTTGGCTTTCTGCTGTTTGAATCCATTGTTCAATAGTCATCATATCAACTTCGGGTATTTGAATGAGTTCAGGCAGTGCTGCAACGGAATCAGGTAATTCACCGGTTAACACTGCTAATGCCTGTAATGAATTTTGGTGATTTCCTTGCGCCGTAATCAGGCTGACTTTAGAGCTAATATGACTAGCCTGAGCATCCAGTACATCCGTAATGGCAACCAGCCCCACTTCATAATGCTTTTCAGTCTGTTCCAGTTGGCGTTCAACGGCTCTCAATTCGGCTTCGCCCAGCTTTACAGTGTCTTGTGCACGTAACACATTGAAATAGTGCTCTAGGACATTCAACATAAGATTTTGTTCAGCCGCCGCAGTCAAATAACCGCGTCCTGTGGCTTTTTGTTTAAATGCGTCATAGTAATAAAAAGCGTTTTGATAATACAATGGTTGGGCAACTGTTAAGCCGTAGACAAGGTTGCCTTGATCCCACTGAATATTGAAGTCATCACCAGAATATGTATAGGAGCTGTTACCGCTGACATTAGGTAGCAATCTGGCCAGTCCCTGATCTACCTGAACATTGGAGATGTCTTCTTGAATATTGGCTACTGCCAGGCTTGTATCTGAGTTACGGGACAATTGCCAAATATCTAATAGATCAGAATTGGCAGAAACGGGCGCTGTGATAAAAGCCAGTAGCGCTGCTAGTAGTAATGGTGCTTTCATATATATTCCTGAATAATTTAAGAGCGGTGCAGGTCTAGTGGGTACCTGTCAAAAAATGAACATTACATGGTTCTAATATATTGTGTCTCGAAACCTGATTTTAAAGTGATAAACAAAGATTAAAGATTACTTTACACGATTTTACAAAACTGATGGCAGGCCTCAATATCTTATGGGTGTATAAGAGACATCTACTTATGATTTGTTTCATAATAGACCAATATATCAGTTTAAGCAGGGTGACAATATCTGATGAAAGTTACACTAAATCAGCGAAAGACATTGTATAAAGGTTTTTTCCGTATGGATGAGCTATTAGTGCAGCATGAGCTATTTGAGGGCGGTATGAGTCCGCAGATTAGAAGAGAAATTATGGTACGCCCGCAGGCCGCATGTGTTTTATTGTTCGACCCAATACGTGATGAGATCGTTATGGTTGAGCAATTTCGCGCTCCAGCCATCGAGGGAGATAATCCCTGGCTTCTAGAATTAGTTGCAGGCCTGGTCGATAAAGAAATGGAGCAGTTAGAAGAAGTTGCTCGTAGAGAAACTGAAGAAGAAGCCGGTTTGGTGGTAAAGCGTCTTGAAAAAATCACCCAGTATTGGTCGTCGCCCGGGGCCAGTAACGAATACGTTCATATATATGTTGGCGAGGTAGACTCCACAAACGCTGGAGGCATTCATGGACTGGTTGATGAAGGCGAAGATATCAGGGTGGTTGTATTATCTGTTGTAGAAATGCGATCTTTATTGCACAAACAAAAAATAAACAACGCAGCAGCGATCATTGCAATACAATGGTTTGAGTTAAATCATACTCAGTTAAAATCCAGGTGGTTGGATTAGTGAAATCGAAATATGTGCCAGACTTACAGCAGGCTGCGGCAACCTGTGAAGCAAACTTTATAAAACTGCAGCGTGTTTTTCCTCAGTTCTCTGGAAATGATATCCGTGAATTGGAGCTATATCATGGTGAGCAATTTTACGGCACTGCTCAGTTTGAAGTTATGGAGCGGTTTGCCTATACCACGACCATTAAATTAGCCTATCAGATTGAAAATTTGCCTGTTCAACTTTTTTATATAAGAGTCTATGATGATGCCCATATGGCCGAGATCGTTATTAGCGAACAGGGAGGTCAGTTACATGGTGTTTATCCCTATCCGAATCAGAAAATGTACCAAAAAGATGAAAAATATCAGTTGAACCAGCTGCTATCCGAAGCTTTGACACAATGCATGGCGTTTGGAATAGTGGCAAATTCTTCTTTACAGGTTTAGTATTTGGGGTAGGTCATTAAGAATATAAATGCGTGAATAGATTATGGATAATGATGCAAGGTTAACAGATTTTGAATAAAACAATCGCAGTGACATCGTCTGTTGGAGCGAGTGTACGAATAATACAGTTTACCGATCCTCATCTGCATGAATCGGTTGATGGTACTTTGCTCGGCCTGAATACTCATCAAAGTCTTACACGAGTCATTGAACAGGCGGCCAAAGAAGTTCCGCTTCCCGATGCCATTCTTGCCACGGGTGACATATCTCAAGACTACTCTCCGGCCTCCTATCAACGATTTCATCAATGGATGGAATCATTTGAATGTCCTTTTCGCTGGTGTCCTGGAAACCATGATAAAAAAGAATTGATGGTAGCCACTGCCCAGAAAAGCGGTGCCTCGAAGCATACACTTGAGTTAGGTAACTGGCTGATCCTTCTATTGGATACCGCAGTACCTGGAAAGGTTCCTGGTCATCTTGCTGATGACCAACTGGAGCTGGCTGCTGAAACCTTTCATAAATACCCTGATCATTACATCCTGGTGGCATTTCATCATCAACCCGTTCCAATGGGCAGTAAATGGATTGATGAACAAAAAGTAGCTAATGGTGATGCGTTAGTTGCGCTGGCACAGCAATTTCCTCAGGTTAGAGGACTGCTTTGGGGGCATGTTCACCAAGAGCGCCATGATCAGCTCGGGACTTTGCAGCTAATTTCAACGCCATCTACCAGTATTCAGTTTAAACCCAAAGAAGATGAATTTACTCTTGATACGTTGGCTCCGGGCTATAGGGTATTGGACCTGCATGATGATGGTAGCATTACGACATGGGTTTCCAGAGTTGAAGTAATGAACTTTGATATTGATTTCAGTGTTAAAGGTTATTGATCTATTGGTACATTGTCTTACCTGTTTGACAGCTAATCACCTTCTAATCGATTAAATGTCTTTTTTTAACAAGCAACAGTCTCTATTATTCATGCCTAATCGCCTGGGTTGTAGTTTTTAAACCCATCCTGCTATCTCTAAAGAATTTAAGACACTATGACAAAGCACGACTATAACGCTGATTCGATTGAAGTATTAAGTGGTTTGGATCCGGTTCGGAAACGTCCGGGAATGTATACTGATACCACACGCCCTAACCACCTGGCACAAGAAGTTATCGATAACTCAGTCGATGAAGCGTTGGGAGGTTTCGCTTCTAAAATTGAGGTGGTGTTACACGCAGATGGCTCGCTATCGGTTGCTGATAATGGACGAGGTATGCCCGTCGATATTCACCCGGAAGAAAGAGTGTCAGGTGTTGAATTAATTTTAACCCGACTTCATGCCGGTGGTAAGTTCTCGGGTGATAGCTATCAGTTTAGTGGTGGTTTACATGGCGTGGGTGTTTCAGTTGTAAACGCACTGTCTACATCGCTAATTGTACAAATTAAGCGTGAAGGCAGTCTGTACCAAATGGCTTTTGCCGATGGCGAGAAAGTTAGTGAACTTGAGATCGTTGGAACCTGTGCCAAGAAAGACAAGGGTACTAAAGTTATCTTTATGCCTGACGCCAAATACTTTGATTCGGGTAAATTTTTATCCTCAAGATTAAAACATGTTTTACGAGCCAAAGCCGTGCTTTGCCCTGGTCTTGAGGTTAAATTTACCAACGAAGAAACCAATGAGACCGAAGAGTGGTATTACGAAGACGGATTACGTGATTACCTGAAGCTCAATACCCGTTTTTATACCACCTTACCCGAAGAGCCTTTTACTGGTTCATTTGCAGCTACAGACGAGGCCGTTGATTGGGCGGTACAGTGGTTACCAGAAGGTGGCGAGTACATAACAGAAAGTTATGTAAACCTGATTCCAACAGCAACAGGTGGCACCCATGTCAATGGCTTTAGAACCGGCCTTCTTGAAGCTATTCGAGAGTATTGTGAATTTCGTAACCTGTTGCCGCGTGGTATAAAGTTATCGCCTGACGATATCTGGGACCGCATTAGTTACGTACTTTCAACCAAAATGAAAGATCCTCAGTTTGCCGGCCAAACAAAAGAACGTCTGTCTTCTCGGCAAGCGGCGGCTTTTGTGTCAGGCGTTGTCAAAGATGCCTTTAGTCTTTGGCTTAACCAGCATACCGACATGGGCGATTTACTGGCCGATATGGCGGTTAATAGTGCCCAAAAACGACTCAAGGCCGCCAAAAAGGTCGCCAGGAAACGTGTTACGACGGGCCCGGCATTACCAGGTAAGCTGGCCGATTGTGCCGGTTCAGACGCTATGGCCGGTGAACTTTTTCTTGTGGAAGGTGATTCGGCTGGAGGTTCGGCCAAACAGGCGAGAGACCGCCAGTTCCAGGCAATTATGCCTTTGCGCGGTAAGATTCTGAATTCATGGGAGGTTGACTCCAGTCAGGTGCTGGCATCACAGGAAATTCACGACATAGCCGTAGCCTTAGGCGTTGATGTTGATTCAGACAATCTAGAAGGCTTGCGTTACGGAAAAATTTGTATCCTGGCCGATGCAGACTCAGATGGACTTCACATTGCGACCCTGTTATGTGCACTTTTTGTTCGTCATTTTTATACTCTGGTTAAAGCAGGACACGTATATGTTGCGATGCCGCCGTTATTCCGAATAGATATCGGTAAAGAAGTGTTTTACGCACTGGATGACGCCGAGCGTGAAGGCATTCTGGATCGAATCAAGGCCGAAAAGAAACGGGGTAAAATACAGGTCACACGATTTAAAGGGCTGGGTGAAATGAATCCATTACAGCTTCGCGAAACGACCATGGACCCGGATACCCGTAAATTGGTGCAATTACAAATAGAGAATAAAGAAGAAACTTTTGAAATGATGGATATGTTGCTAGCCAAAAAACGCTCAGGTGATCGTAAGGCCTGGTTAGAGTCAAAGGGTGACTTGGCAGAAATTTAATGGTTTATTATCCATTTCATCAATTTTCAGAGAAGGTGGTGTTGTTGGCTCATTAATTGGTGGTTAATTGAGCGTTTGCTCTTCTTTTTGCTTATTTTTTATAGTGGTTCCAGCACTTTTTCGTAAGAAAATGTGAATTAGCTCTTTATCAGTTTCGATTATATAGTCATAACTAGAGCATGGTTAACAGGAAGCCCCATACCGAAGCCAATATCTAGTATTATCAAAGGAATAGCTAACCTAACACCTTTCTGAGTGCATCAAGCATAGTTTGAAGATCAATTGGTTTGGTAATGTAATCAGAAAATCCCGCTTTTTTTCCTTTTTCAATATCATGTTTCATTGCATTTGCAGTTACGGCAATGACCGGGATGTCTTTAGTTTCATCAATTTCGCGTAGTTGTTTTAATACTGAATATCCATCTTGCTCACCAAGGTTAATATCAAGCAAAATAAGTTCAGGCAGTAGTGATATAGCTAAATCGACCCCAAGCCTACCATCTGGTGCAGAAAATAAATCATAAGGACTATATTTCTCAATTATACGTGAGACAAGACGTAGATTTGCAGGATTGTCTTCTACGTAAAGAATTCTTTTCTGTTTTTTTTCTGTAACTTCTGGTTTAGTTGTCTTATCGAACGTTTCATCTAGACTAAGTCTATCGGGTTCAGAACTTTCTGATTTATTAAGTTCAACCCAAAAAGATGTCCCTTTTCCTTGTTGACTTTCAACCCCGATGGTTCCTCCCATCAACTCAATAAGGCGTTTTGTAATCACAAGACCAATTCCTGTACCTTCAATATGAGTTAGTTCGGCGCCAACACGGTTAAACTCCTGAAACAATTGTTGTAACTGAGAATCACTCATACCGATTCCGGTATCGGTCACAATAACCCGCGTTTTATTATCCGGATAAAATTCAACATTAATTGAGATCTGTCCGCTGTCTCTATTGTATTTCACAGCATTTGATAAGAGATTTAATAATACTTGTTTTAATCGCATGTAATCTGCCAATACATGGCAATTAACACCTTGTAAGGTGGGAGTCGTTATATGGATATCCCTTTTATCCGCTAATGGCGCGATTAATGACAAGCACTCCTTAAAAACATCCTTTAGCGATACAACATCAATAGATAATGATAATTTTCCAGATTCAATAGCAGATAAATCAAGAATATCATTTATGAGATTTAGCAAGTGAGCACCAGCATGAGTGATTTCACTTGTATTTCTTTTGGTGAGTTCGTCTTTGGCTTCCATTTCTAAAAGTTGCCCAAACCCAATAATAGCATTCAATGGTGTGCGTAATTCATGGCTCATAGAGGATAAAAAATTTGACTTGGCTTCATTTGCCAGCTCTGCTTGTTCTTTTGCTTCAGCAAGCTTTACTTCGTGCTCTTTTCGTATTGAAATATCAGAGAACCAAGCCAGCATAGAGGGCTTTTGTTTGTACTCAGTTGGCATGAGAGACATAAGTCCCCACCCCTTTGTATCATCAGCACGCTTCAACCTGGCCTCTACATTATACGCAAAGCCTTTTCTTTTAACTTCGTTAATCACACTGTCTCTAGCGTCAGAATCTTGATAAAACACATTAGCATTCAATGTTAATAACTTTTCATATTCACAACGCGTTAATTCTGTTGCCGCAATATTAGCGTATTTAATTGTTCCGTCAGGATCCATTATTAAAATGCCAATAGGACTAAACTTTAATATATCTCTAAAGTGTTTTTCTTGGGAACGAACTTCTTTGGTGCGTTTAAGAACCTTTGACTCTAACTTATTATGTGAGCGCTGTAATAACCTATTTGTACGGTGTGATATATATATAATAAATGTCAGGGTGCCAAAAGTTAGTGCAATGAGTATTCCAACAATAACCAGAATGATATTTCTAGATGTATGATAAGCACTTAATGCATCTTCTGTATCAATTTCTGTTGCTAGTCCAAAATCAAAATCATCTAGCCATGTCCATGCACCAAAAACTTCGATTCCACGATAATCGAGATAACCCGTAGTATTTATATCGCTATTACCTTCTATTGCGCTAATAGCCATTGTTGTTAACTGAGTGTTTGTAGAAAGAACACTGGTTTGATTATTTTGTAATAATCCAGAAGCTACAAGTTCATTGGTAAAACGGCTTTCAGATAAAAGAAAACCTTCCCTATCAAACGCATAAGTTTCACCTGTTTCACCGATATGTCCCGTACTTAATATTGTCGCAAATTGATTTGTCGTATCTAAACGAACCGTAAAGACAGCAATAATCTCACCCTCTTTATTTATAATAGGGCTCGCAATAAACATGGTAGATGAACTGATTTCATTGGTTTTGGAATTTTTGATCTGAACATCTAAGTGTATAGGTGGAATAAATATGGTCTCACCATTAAACGCTCTATTTAACAGCTCCGGTTTTTGTAATGAAATTAGATTAGTTGAGCCAATATTCTCATCTCTCATTGAACCGATACTGATATTGTCTTTATTTATAATAAAGAAGCCTAACTCGCCTATAAACGGTTTTTTCTCATGATGAAACGCTCTTATCTCACTTGTTACGCTAGCAGATAATAGCGATTGTTTATTCGCAGGTATTTCTAATAATTTCTCAACCATAGTGATGAATGTAATGTCAGTACTGACATAATTGACAATCGTTTTTTCTTTGCTAAGCCAGATAGACAAACTTTCTGTTGTACTATCACGAACAGTTTTAATTGAATTATGAATATCACTTATTGTCTTTTGTTTATTTATACGTAAACCAGACCACGTGGCTGAAATAATAATAGTGATGAAAATACAGACAGCACTAATGATATAAAAATTATATTTTTGTGAGGAAGATTTACTATTTGACTGTTTTGAGCGTAAAGAGATGTTTGTATTTGATACCATAAAAACAGGAACCTCTAGAAAGATCCAACAAGGAGTCAAAATTACCCATTATAGACATTTATTTTATAGTTGGATCTTTTAAGATAATAGGGCACCCATGGCGTTATAGCAATACAAGCTGCAATAACAGGACTGAGGCTGCCTTATGTTTATCAGGCCTTATATTTGACACAAATATTAAACGGTCAGTCCACTTTATACGAATAAGCAACCTCTCAGCAATTCAGAATAGGCGACAGCAGAGTCGGGGTAAAACCAAATTTAGTATCTAGAATGGAGCATACCCGTTATCTGAATAGGAGCATAATCAATTAAGAAGGGTAACTAGATTATACTTTTAAAAAGCTGTGACAATGGTAGGATTTACCTATATCTATGATGAATTGGTTATTCAACATTTCTTTCCATATTTATTGTTCAGGGTTATAAGGGGTGGCATATAGGGTGACAGAAAAATATGAACAATAAGTATTCGCTCCCTAAAGAGTTTGATCTTGTTAAACCCTTGATCGCTTCCGTAGTGGTTTTTTTATTAGTACTTGTCACTCTTTTATTGGTTCAGAAAACAGAATTAGCCATTCGCCAGCAGAGTATACAGAGCATTGCGGCGGAAAGAGTGCGACAAATATCATCTCTGCTGACATCGGCAATGAATGTCCGTCTTAGTTTAACAAATAGCCTAACTGCGTATGTTAAAACCAATATCGAATTTACCGTTGAAGATTTCGATATCTATGCTTCTACGCTGAAGCAAGACTTGTCGGGAATTAGAAGTCTTCAACTTGCACCGGGTGGCATAGTGACTTATTTAACCGATGTGAAAGATAATCGCGCAGCAATGGGTCATAATTTGTTGCAAGATCCCAAGCGTCGAGAGGTTGCTGAAAAATCAATTAGGGACAAAAGCTATATTATTGCCGGTCCACTAGACTTAATTCAGGGCGGTAGAGCGATCATTGCCCGACGACCTATATTTTTACCAGATGAGACAAGTCCTAATGAGACATTTTGGGGATTTGCTACTGTATTGATCGATATTGACCAACTGCTAGAAGAAGCCTCAATTTCAAAATTATCTAAAGATTACGATGTATCGATTAGAGGTAAGGATGGCCTGGGTGAACAAGGTGATGTTTTCTTTGGCAATGAAGAAGTGTTTGAGCGCCCGATTACCCTGTCATCAATAATATTGCCGAATGCCAGTTGGCAAATTGCAGCAGCGCTTCCCGAAGAATTTAAAGTTGAGGGCATTCTGCTTTCAAAATGGTTTTCAATATTTGCGGTGTTACTGTCCGCTTTAGCCGCAGGGGGCACATTTAGTGTTGTCGACAGACCAAGGCAGCTCAATCGAAAGGTACAGGCTGCAACGCTTTCGCTACAAAATGAAGTGCAGCATAGGAAAGAGGCTGAAGAAGCTATTCGTTACATGGCTCAACATGACCTTTTAACCCAGTTGCCTAATAGATATCTTTTTACCGAACTTAGCGACCACATGATCGAGACAGCCAAAAGAGAAGAAACAACGCTGGCTTTATTATTTATTGATCTGGATGGTTTTAAACAGGTCAACGATACCTTTGGACATAAATCTGGTGACTTGTTATTGAAGCAAGCAGCAGAACGGCTCACGAACATTGTGCGAAAATCTGACCTTGTAGCCCGAATAGGTGGTGACGAATTCGTGATTCTGCTTTCAGATACCAAAGGCGCTAGTGGTATTGAAAAGGTATCGCAACTGGTTGTAAAAGCCCTATCTGAAGACTTCAATCTTGAAACTGACATTGCTAAGGTGAGTGCAAGTGTCGGTATCGCTTTATACCCGGATGATGCTATGGATATTCGTTCGTTGTTACATCAAGCAGATTTAGCCATGTATGCCATCAAAAATGGTAAGAAGTCAGGGTATGCATTTAAGCGCAAAATATAAACGAACCAATCGACAGGTTTTTCAACCTGGTTGATTTTCTATGATGGAGTTATGAATGAGAATTCCTATAGTTATCGTTTTAATGCTTGCATTCTATAGCAGCTTGGCTCATTCACAAGTAACCTGGAAACAAATAGAACAGCCGCATTTTCGACTCATATTCCAAAGTCATCTCGACGTTGATGCAAAGGCGATAGCAGATAAGTTAAACTTTTATTTTAATGCCCATCTGAAAGAGCTCCCTCTTAATAGACCCCTAAGAACCATTGATATTGTGCTGCAGACCGAGGCTCAGATTAGTAATGGTTTTGTTGGAACTATTCCCTATCAGTCAATGTGGTTTAATCGCCCGGGTGCCTTTACAACGCTTCAGTGGTTTGATGCGCTCGCTGTGCATGAAAGTCGCCATATTGTCCAATTTAACCAAATCTATGACACAACGATTGGCCGAGCTCTAGGCTTTGCTTTTGGTGATTTGGGTGGTGGCATAATGGCATTTATTTTATTGCCTTCCTGGTATTTGGAAGGTGATGCCGTGTTAAGTGAAACCCTATTGACCGCGGGTGGCAGAGGGCGTGTTGCAGCTTTTGACCTCTGGCTAAGGGCAGACGGGGTTATACATGATCCATACCCCTATGATCGTACGATATTGGGAACGAATTTTGATCGAATACCTTATTTTAGTCCCTATGTATTGGGTTATTACTTAACAGGCTATATGCAAACGCAGCATGGCAAAGATATTTTTGACCGTTCCCTGGACGAAATCGGTATGAATAGGGGCTTCAATTTTAATGGCAGGGTGCGTGCAGAGACCGGATTAAACTTGAGTGCTCATTACCAAAATATGATGACCACCTTTAAAACCAAGTGGCGCAGCCAGATAGAAGCACTCGAGCTCAGCAAGGTAACTAAATTAGTAGAACCTGTAAATGATCATTGGAGAAGTCTGTACCCGGTGTCAGCAGACGGCGGAACTATCGCCTTGGTTGAAGTAGATGCTGTGGAGGGGTATTTCCTGGCTGAATATCAATTGGGACAATATAGGCGATTGACCAATCTTCCTGAACCGGTAGCTAGAAATTACTACTCAGGGTCTAAAACAAAATCAGTTTTTAAAGCCGATGAACAATATTGTTGGGTTGCCGAGACCTCCGATCGTTTTCGTTTTTATAAAGAATCCGGTGACCTCTATTGTTGGTCGATAACCAATAATTATGTACGTAAGACGTTTCAAAATAACCTGACCAGTGGCACTTTCTCGCAAGAACGCTTTTTGGTGCATCAGTTTAATCCGGATCAAAGCAGTGTTCTGTTGTTGCTTGATGATGCCGGAACCCAAGTTGGAGAATTTCAGCTGCCAAAAGGTTCCCTGGCAATTGATCTGGCATCTACCCGCGAAGGCTGGTTGTATGTGCTTTCCGGCACAAGTAATGGCTTGGACGGTATCTACCACATTGATGTTAATTTGAAAGAATCTCGAAGAATTAAAACACGCTCAGGCGACACGTTGCGGTCCCCTATGATGGTCGATGACTGGTTAATGTATACCAGTGATCAGAGCGGTATTGATCAGATTTCCAAGAAATCACTGGTAACAGGAGAAGAGGTTCAAATAGTGACAAGACCTTTCGGTAGCTATTATCCGGTCTGGGATGCCAGTAAGCAGTCTATTGTATTTGCGGATTATGCCGCAAATGGACAACAACTGAGTAGCATGTATATTGATTTAAATGACAGCACGTTGAATATGGAGCTAGCTGATCAACACGCCGAAAAAGAGACCTTCGCCTTTCCCTCTCTGCTTCCAGATACCAAACCGGCATTGGTGAATAAAACCGATTATCAAATTAATACCTATTCCAGATTGGCCAACCTCTGGAATCCTCATAGCTGGAGTCTCTTTAGCGATGGTGACAATGTGTCAGGGTTTCTCTCCTCTTCAGATCCACTGGAGACCTTGAATCTCAATTTTATAGTGAATTACCAAACTATAACCGGTGTATGGGATGCCAGTGTTGAGGGGCAATATCGAACAGCAACAGGCCCCTTTGTTGTTTGGTATGCACAGGAAACATTCGATGCATACCGGGGTCACCCAAAAGAGCTAGGGGCACAGATGATACAACCGGTGTTGTTGCAAAACGGGGCGATGCATTACGAATGGCTGCCGGGGCTGGGCACAGCGATCAAACATCAATATGGAAAGCTGGCAGATCCGTATATTCTTGCCTCCCTATCCTTTTTTGCGTTAAAAGATAAGCCGCTACAGGCTATTCGTAGTCCTTTGTTTTTTGAACAGTCCATTTCAGGTCTCATACCTACAGGTGACGGAGCAAATCAATTCATCAGCCATACCGAGATGGATATCAGAGGCTTTACTCCAAGGCAAAATGTCAATGTTCAGGTAGATGCGCAACAAAAACCTGCGAGTGCAGAGCCTTTACTAACGGCCGATAATTTATTTACTACACCTAATGAAGCGGGTTTAACCGTACAGACTCAGATGAATTATCAAATGAATCTGGGCCCGGTAGGCAAACCTGTTTCAAGTTTGTTATTTTGGCGTAATACCGAGGTATCGGCGAATCTAAGAAGGCAACAAAGTGCCAATGTAGATGAATCGGCGATAGGACTTTCGGTGCAACCCAACATGAATGTGTTTAGAAACGACCGGCTGATAATTGAACCCAGAATGTCCGTTTTTTACCACCTTCAACGTGACGTGGTCTCAGTTACATGGAGTGTGAAGATTGCAGGGAACTAATTACACATCGATAAGGCTAACCTTGTATAAAATTTAGTGACTACGTCACAGGTAATGGTTGCTTTTCCCCTATGTGGTATCACTACAGGATATGAGCGAGTCCGTTAACTCAGGTAGCCGACAACACCGGTAAAAAATATTTCCGCAGCCATTGCCGCCAGAATCAACCCTGACATTTTAGACATAATATTAAGACCTGTTTTACCCAGTATCCGCTTCAAATGACTGCTGAGTAACATGGCAACCAAAACAACCAATAAGGCAATGGTCATACCGGTAAGCCCTGCAATCATGTCTTTTTGGGTCGTCAATTCCGCGCCCATAACCAGAATGGTACCAATGGTTGCCGGGCCGACAATAATCGGCATCGCCAGCGGCACTACAGCCACGTCATCTCGATCTTCTTCTGGTAATCCTTTCGAGTGAATTTTTACTCCATTATTGACCAGACCCACCGCCGTCAAAAATAGCAAAGAACCCGCGCCCACCCGGAATGAATTGAGCGTTATTCCGATAATTTCAAACAGTGAAGGACCGGCAAAAAACAGGACGATACAAATAATGAAAGAAGCCAGTGTTGCCCTGAATGCAACGCTGCGTTTTTCAGCATCGGAATAGTCCGCGGTAAGCGCTAAAAACATGGTAACCACAAAGAAAGGGATAAACAGAAATATAAATTTTATGGTACTGGAAATGACGACCGCTGACATAATGGTATTCCGAGCTACAAATGAAAAGAGGGTTCTATATTAACCGGAAGGCGACGAGGATAATAATTAATTCTTTAACTTTTCTAATGCCAATATGCCGATCCATCGCCGACACCAATACCAGCCGGCAAAACCGACAATAACAGCCCCGGCTGCCTGACCAATTAATACCCCTGCTGCACCGGCAGCCTTGGATCCTAGCCAAACAAAGGGCACAGTGAATAGCGTTGCCTTGATAATATTAAAGGCAGTCGATGTTTTTGGTGCGCCCAGATTATTAAAAAGGGCATTGGTGGTGAAGGTAATGCCATGAAATATATAAACCAGACTAAGTCCGTAGGTAAACAGCTTAATCAAGGATGCCGCTTGCGGACTGGCTTGAAAGGCAAAAAGAATCGGCGTTGTTAACGCGGCGAGTGCCGAGGCGACTATCAAACAGTAAAGGATGATGAAACGAACAGACTCGGCGAGTGTTTTATGAATTCGGTCATAGGCGCCTGCGCCCCAGTTTTGTCCCGCAATAGTACCTACAACACTGGATAGGGCGAATAGCCCGACGAAAGCCACCATTTGCAACCTGGAAATGACCGCATTGGCGGCAACAGCCGAATCACCATATTGCGCCATCATGTAGGTGACATAGGCAATGCCAATAGGTGTCGCCAGGTTAGTCAAAATCGATGGAGTTGCTATACGGTTCAGTTCAATTATGTCCAGACGAAACTCTTGCATCGAGGGCAGTTTTATCATTTTGTACACCCAGATAATCTTGTGTACCGCGTAGGCGAAAATAGTCAGCCGACTAATCACAGAAGCAATAGCGGCTCCTGAGAGTCCCCAGCCCAGGCCGAAAATTAAAATAGGGTCCAAAATGGCATTCACAATGGCACCGCTGAGGGTTACCCATAAGGCGCCTTTTGCATCACCCTTGGCGCGCATAACACCGCCACCTGCCATGCCAATCGCAAGGAAAGGAAACCAGGGTAAAATAATGCCGAGATAAAGATTCGCCATTTCCAGAGTACGACCCTGGGCTCCAAGAGACTGCAGAATCATGTCTTTCAATAACCATACCACCAGTGCCACGCTACTCGCGGCCAAAACGATCAATATGATACTGCTGGTAATTTGCCGGCTTGCCAATATCCGGTTGCCACGACCCAGGGTTCGGGATACGGTCGCGCCAACGGCGATTGATAATCCTATGCTCATTGCCTGGGTGAAAAACATCACCGCGCCAGAAAAACCAACTGCAGCTGCCAGCTCTTGTTCCCCCAGTAAGCTAATAAAAAATAAATCAGCCAAATCGACGGCAAATAAGGCAAGCAAGCCCAGACCGCCTGACGCTGTCATACGAATCAGGTGGTGCCGAATGCTCCCATGCAAATAAGGTGTCGATGTTTCATTTGAGGTCATAGTGGACTTTAGCGCTTGGTTATTAGGTTATCAGATTTGCAGTTTACGATTATTACCATGTAATAACAGCTTTAAGTCGAAGTAGATCTTGTTGATTAATATATCTGGATAAATACGGTGTCAGCAATTAGGCTTAATAGCATCGTTTTTTCAGGAAAAGAACTCGTTAATATGTCTGATTTTGCCATTCTCTATAGTTTTCGCAGGTGTCCCTATGCCATGAGGGCAAGATTGGCTATTTTGGTTTCAGGTGTTCAGGTTGAGCTGCGAGAAATTTTACTGAAAGACAAACCTGCCTCCATGCGGCAATATTCGCCAAAAGCAACCGTTCCGGTACTTATAACGCCTGAAATTCAGGTGGTCGATGAAAGCTATGACGTGATGCTTTGGGCTTTGGGGCAAAGTGATCCACACAACTGGCTGGATGCAGATAGAAAGGTTGTAAATGAGTTGGTAGCAGAAAATGATGGTTCATTTAAACAGGCGCTAGACCGCTACAAATATGCCGACCGTTACCCCGAATTTCCTGCAGAACATTATCGAGCTCAGGGGTTGGAATTTCTTCAAAAACTGGAAGTCAGGCTCATAACCCATCGGTTTCTGGTTTCCGATTCCATTACATTGGCAGATATGGCGATATTCCCGTTCATTCGGCAATTTGCCTTTGTAGACAAACCCTGGTTTGACAATAGCAACCTGCCACAGTTGCACCGCTGGTTAGACTATTTGCTTGCCACAGATCTGTTTACCCGAGTTATGACCAAATACCCGGTTTGGCAAGAAGATGATGCACCGGTTATCTTTGGTGGTGTGTGAATTCTTCCAGTTTGAATGGCGTGATGGTTGGCTTGGAAAGACTGGTTCGAAAAGACTGGATTCCCGATAAGGGCCTCGGGAATGACGGCGTTTGGGTTTTTTAGATTACCGTTTTCAGGTTGACAAAATAACAGTGTTTGGGCTTTTTAAAAGACATTTTTGCCTTGATTAGCCTCGATAATTGCTCCTGCATTATTCTAATACACCACGTACTCAAAGCACTCGCGAAGCTCGCGGGGCAAGCATTCCATGTAGCTATGCATTATTCTAATACACCAGGTACCCAAAGCACTCGCGAAGCTCGCGGGGCAAGCATTCCATGTGGTTATGCATTCGTAACGTTTTTACACAGCCTCGCGCCCAACAGATAAAATCACGGCATTGATCGTGTTTACAGAATCCAGGAATGACTATTTACAACTTTTCGGATGATTTTATAGTGGTTTGGAGATACCCCTGTGCCGTCGCAGATGTAATCTGGGTCTTAAACAAGAGTGAAACAACAGAGGAAACATGTTGCCCATGACACTGTCTACAGAATGGTTTGCCTTAGTTAAAGGCATACACCTGATCACCATTATCATCTCGTTAGGTGGTTTTTGTTTGCGCTGGATACTGGTCATGCACGATCATCCAATAATGACTCGACGCTGGGTTAGAGTCATACCGCACATTAATGACACGATATTGCTGATGGCGGCTATTGCCCTGACCCTTATGATCCATCAGTACCCACTTGCACATCATTGGCTGACGGCTAAAATCGTTGGTTTGGTTGCCTATGTATTATTCGGTGCTATGGCTTTACGTGGCGGTAAAACAAAACGAATAAAGACCCTGTATTTTATCGCAGCTGTCGCCAGTTTTATGTTCATAGTGGGTGCGGCGTTAAATCATTCGCCGTGGAGTTGGTTAATCCTATTGAAGCAATAATTAATGCACCTCCAGTTTCTACATAAAATGGATACCGGATCGAGTCCGGCAAGACAGGTTCTGTTGCTAGTCATCTTCAACTTGATTGGAGATCTACCATGTTCCTGGATTCAAAATGGGTACCGGATCGAGCCCGGCAAGACAGGTTCTGTTGCTAGTCATCTTCAACTTGATTGGAGATCTATCATGTTACTCAGTTCAAAATGGATACCGGATCAAGTCCGGCAAGACAGGTTCTGTTGCCAGTTATCTTCAACTTGATTGGAGATCTATCATGTTCCTGGATTCAAAATGGGTACCGGATCAAGCCCGGCAAGACAGGTTCTGTTGCTAGTCATCTTCAACTTGATTGGAGATCTACCATGTTCCTGGATTCAAAATGGGTACCGGATCAAGCCCGGCAAGACA
>Ga0224506_10000199_pt1 | contig 58356 bp, 64 predicted proteins | sample SF_Jan12_sed_USG_2_FD_169108 | JGI IMG/M metagenome (GOLD analysis project Ga0224506, IMG submission 169108) | Sediment microbial communities from San Francisco Bay, California, United States - SF_Jan12_sed_USGS_8_1 | ecosystem: Environmental > Aquatic > Marine > Sediment | place: USA... | reverse complement strand
GGGAGTACGGCCGCAAGGCTGAAACTTAAAGGAATTGGCGGGGGAGCACCACAAGGGGTGAAGCTTGCGGTTTAATTGGAGTCAACGCCGGAAATCTCACCGGGAGCGACAGCAGGATGAAAGCCAGATTAAAGGTCTTGCCAGACGAGCTGAGAGGAGGTGCATGGCCGTCGCCAGTTCGTGCCGTGAGGTGTCCTGTTAAGTCAGGCAACGATCGAGACCCGCGTCCTCCGTTGCTACCAACCTTGAGTTGGGCACACTGGGGAGACTGCCGCCGATAAGGCGGAGGAAGGAGCGGGCCACGGCAGGTCAGTATGCCCCGAATCTCCCGGGCTACACGCGAGCTGCAATGGCAGGTACAATGGGATCCGACCTCGAAAGGGGAAGGCAATCTCTAAAACCTGCCGTAGTTGGGATCGAGGGTTGAAACCCACCTTCGTGAACATGGAATCCCTAGTAATCGCGCGTCACTATCGCGCGGTGAATACGTCCCTGCTCCTTGCACACACCGCCCGTCGTTCCACCCGAGCGACTTTTGGGTGAGGCGTAGTCTTCTTTGGCTGCGTCGAATCCAAGTTTCGTGAGGGGGGAAAAGTCGTAACAAGGTGGCCGTAGGGGAACCTGCGGCCGGATCACCTCCTAAGTAATATAGCCACAACAAAACCGATTGGAGGAGAAAGGGGCAAGGAACAGCCACAAAAATGCCAAAGCCTAATCTGCAAGTTTTTGATGGAAGAATTTTGCACTTGGTTGGGTTCTATCTATGTGTTTGCGGTTTTCTTTTGGTTTCTGCGCGGTGTCTAGACCCCCTTATATATAGATTGAACTAGTCGTTCTCTAGGTTGCATTGAGAAAAAAAATTTAGGGTTTATGCGTGAATGAAATATATTAGGGCATGTTTCTTTGAAAATCCTTATCATTCCAATATTAATAGGAGCCTTTCTAATCGGCTTAGTCTACGCCTCATATTTCTACGTTTTATCTCCATTTTATCATCTTGATTCGCTGACAGATTCAAGACTCATTTCTTTCTCTCTGAACTCCACTGAGCAGAAATGTGTCTACATTTGTCCTGCCTATGAGCAGCATCCGTATATTTTCTTGTCAGAAGACTTGACATTCGACCTAAACCTATCCATCGTCTCCAACCCTGGAAATCTCAGTGTTTACGTGTATGCAGGCGGTGTTGAAATGCTGCGAAAAGAGGGAACCAATTTTTCTGAAGTCATCAATCAACGCTCTCCGTTAAACTTTCCTAGTTTTCCAGGAGAATGGCTAAGCAAACGTGAACCTCCACTCTACGGCGGCGCAGTTCTTTGCATGGAAATAAATAATTTGAGCCAAGAGAACACGAACGTTGATGTAGACTATTCCGTCGTTAGCTACTACCGTCTGGGAGCACCAATTAACCTTGTTATAGTCATCATCGGCTTTGCAATCATTGGAGTCACTTTGCTAATCCTTTTGCTCCATAGCATAAACCTATCCATAACCACATTAACAAAGAAAACAATGCAACACAAAGCTAAGAAAGAAAGCTCTATTAAACTACAAATTACTACGTCAGAATTATCCTAAAAATTCAGGTTTCTAAAATTCTGCCTTTGTTATATGGAATAAATTCTCTTATTTCTTCAACCGAAGCCTTCAACACTTTCTCCCGCTGTTCCTTTGACATTCTTCCCGCCAAACCCTTCAAAACAAGCCTAAACAATTCTTTGCCAGTTAGGTCTCCCGGCACAACAACCATGTATGCATTAGCTTTAGCCTTAACCGCATCAACAGGTCCACCAACAAACTCTATCTCGTTTTCATTTCCAACAACCACGCCAACAGCTAATTTAAGCGGAGCTCCACGCAGCCAATTGCGCTGTCCGCTGACAACGAATGCTCCGTGAGGCACAGACTCGCCTGAAGGTCCACCCTTGCTTAACTGGTTGGGCTTGACCCAATAAACGTCCACGCTTCCGAAGCCTTCCCGCCAACCCCTAGAAAAAGCGGCAGCAAACTCTCCAGCTTCCCGTAGGCATTGCTCACTAGGCTTTTTATCGCCTGTTTTGACAACCACGAAAGGTGCGCCCACAACATCTGCGTGAAAAACAACATCATGCGGCTCAGTATACTTCTTGACCAAAACTTCGTTGCTTACTGCATCTTTGCCAGCAACAACCAAAAATCCATCAGAAGAGACAAACCATCGGAATTTTTCAAACCATTCTTTACGCTTAACTTTGCGCCTAGCAAGCTCTTCAACCGCTTCGGTTGGTTTAACACGCTCCAAGGCTTCGGTTTCCCTAATTTTGGCTTCTGTCTCCATCAGCTTTCTGCTCGTATCTTCTAAAGCCGCTTTTGCGCCGTTCAACCTCTGCATAGCTCGCTTACTTTGCTCATAAAATTGCCCAGCATTCTCAAACAATTTTCCACGTAAATTCAAACCAAACCGCGAATCATCCAAACAAACATTAACCACCAAATTTCTGGAGTCAAAAGAATCAAAAAACACCCATGGCTTGACACCGCGGCGCTTATCAGCCAAAATCTCCGAAACAATCTCACTCCATTCTTTTCCACTCTCTTTGGCAACCAAAAATCTATCCAACAAAACCTGCAACTCGCCAACATTGGCATAGATGGCGTCTCCGATCTCCCTACTACGCTCTGCCTTGGCTTTAGCTTCAGTCAAAGTCTTCTCTTGACTTTCGATAACACGTCTAAGCCTTTCAGCCTCACGTTTTAAGGCATCAACTTCCACGCCAGCCTTAGCCTTCTCAACGGCAATGACCCGAACATAAAACTCGTCCAAAGCTGCATTGAAACTTTCATAAGGCTGACACTTGAAGCTCTCGTAACGTTTAAGCTTGAAAGGCACAACATCGATAAATTCGCCATCTTTGCCCAAAACCGCGCAAGGCTCCAACTTGCCACTTACAATGGGCAAAAGCAAATTCTGCAAACCATCAAAAATCGTGTTTAACTCCTTCTTGCCTAATGCAGCGCATGCTTTGGTTTTGTCAATTTCAGCCCTCAACAAAGTTTCCTCAGCGTGAATCCCCCCAATACTTAAGAGACGCGTAATAGCCCGAACAATCTCAACATCACCAAAGCTTCTTAACTCTTCTATAGACTCTTCTCGGTTAACATTAAACGGATTCTGTCCGCTAGAGGGTGCAAAAGCAAAGGTTTCGTTTCTCAAGATGTTTCGATCTCGCATTCGTTTATACGTTAAAGCCTGCAAAATTTTTCCTTTACCGTCCACTAGAATTATGTTGCCATCGCCGAAAAGTTCCAAAGCAAGTTGTAACTCACTGGTTTTAGTTTTGAAGGAGAGAACGACAACTCTTTCAAACTCGTACTGTTTCGCATTAGTTAGCCATGCACTTCGCAGATGTTTCCTTAAAGCCATGCAAAAGGCAGGAGGCACTAAAGGCTTCTCCATGACATAAGATGTTAAGTGTAGCCGTCTTCCTGCTTCTAAAACCAGCCGAAAGGCAGGGTTGTCAGGTTTGTGGAGCTTGAAAAGTAGGGTTTTGCCATCTAACTGGTAGATTTTGCTGACGCGAGAATCCAAAATTTTTTCTCTTAACTCTCGGACAACAGCGGCAACATCAAAACTTGTGAACTCCTTCCTTTTCAACCTGATTCGCCTTTCAAAGTTTATAACCATTGTCAAACTATAAATAGACAACTTTAAAATCATAATCCACCAAAATATAAAATGCAAAGGTGCAGAAAGCAATGAAGCCCATGGTAAAGGTGTATTGGCTAAAGTTGGTGCTAGGCATCATTGCAGCCGTAATCTGCCTAGGTTATGGAATTGCGACCGACATGATAAGAAATGATGCATTCATATTGAGCACTTTTATGAATAGTCTCTCTTTGGCAATAGTAATCTACCTAATATCTCACTATCTCGTCATAAAGCGCATGTTTGCGCTTCAAGTGGAAAAACCGCAGAAACTCTTCACGATGGGAATAGGCGTCTACTTCCTAACTTGGATAGTCTTATGGGTTCTTCTGTATTCAATTATCGCGGGGCCACCGCCACCGATTGTTTAGTCTTCTTTTCCTTTAAGAAAATTCCCCATGGTTGCTTGGCTTTTATCATTTTTTAATGTCTCAACTTTTCCATTTTTAGAAGTCGCACTATTCGCGTTTGGTGAATTTGCGATTTGCATTCTGCTAAGCACTCGGATACAATCAGTCCAAGCTGAAAAAAATCCGCGGTCAAAATCTCCATGAAGCCCATTCTTCGTGTGATCCAAAAACTCCCGCCTATAGTCGTGTAACGCCGCTTTATCACCAAAATCCAGCTTCGAAAAAAATGAGCCTGCATCGTTGTTTTTAGACCGCCGTGCAAGTAGCATTCCAAACAAAGCTCTAAAATAACCTCGGTTCCACTCTGTCTTCTGCATTTTCTGCTTAAGCCTCTCCAATTCACGCTCGGCTTCACTAAACTGTCTACTAACCAAAAGCTGGAAATAGCGCGTAACCAAGGCTTGGGGAATAGGCATGTTCAACGCCCACGAGATCTCGGTTTCTCGTCTTCAGAAACATCCTCTATGCCGTTCTCAGTTACTTTAAATATTTCCTCTCCTTCGGGCAAGTATGGACTTGAAACTAAACGAGCAATTCTCACAGGCCCGTGTGCAGCTCTCCGCAGATAGACACGCGTGTGGCTCGTGTGGCCGACGACATGGCCGCCAATGGGATGAACAGCGTCTCCAAAGAACACGTCTGGCTTGGCCATGACCTGATTCGTAACAACGGCTACGGCGTTGAAGGCTCTTGCCAAGCGTATAAGTTTGTGCATGTGTTTGTTAAGCTTCTGTTGTCTTGGAGCTAGCATCTCCCGTCCAATGTATTCGCTTCTGAAATGAGCTGTCAAGGAGTCAACAATTATCAGTCTTATGTTATTCGCCTTAATCACTTCATCAGCATTATCTAACAAGAACATTTGGTGATCAGAAGTGTAAGCCTCAGCATAAATAATGTTCTTAACAACTTCTTCTGGATTGAGACCAAAATGTCTAGACATCTGCACAATTCGTTCTGTTCTAAAAGTATTCTCTGTATCAACGTACAATGCAGCACTGTTGAGTCCACCTCTTTCAGGGGGCAATTGAACGTTCACGCACAATTGGTGGCATAGCTGGCTTTTTCCAGTGCCATATTCTCCGTAAAACTCTGTTATTGTCTGCGTTTCTAATCCTCCATCGATCATTCCGTCTAACGCTTTGCTTCCGCTAGTCAAACGCAGAACACTCTGTCGCATTCGGAGAAGTTCATCTGCCCTAACAAAAGAAACACTAATTGAAGAGCGGGCTGCTTCGATGATGGCGAAAGCCTTCTTTTCGCCGATGCCAGCAGGGTCCAATTCTCGGGCGGTAGCCATGGCCAAAGACTCAACGGTGTGAAATCCCATTTCTTTCAGTTTTTGGGCTGTGGCGGGTCCAATCCCGGGGAGGTCCTCTAAAAGCTCATACTTCCTTCTGAGGGCCACTTCTTCCTTCTCTTCTTCTGTCATAAGTTCTTCATTCCTCTTTCCTAATTCATGAAAAGGTTAAGCCAAGTCATATTTAAAACACACGAACCCCAATAGCGTGTAATCCATGGAGAGATAGGTTAAAGTGAAAACTTGAACCCTCTTCGCAAGCATGAGCTAATGTTAGGTCTTGCGTTAATACTAGATAAGATATAAGTACACGGTTTTTTCATAAAACTAGCTAACAAGAGGTAAATGAAATTGGAAAAGGCAAAAATCGTGGAAAACGTTGCCTTTAACATAATAAAGCAAGCAGTCATTTACATTCCTGATGACGTTAAGCAAGCGTTAAAGAAGGCGTACGCAGAGGAAACCAGCGAAACGGGGAAGACGCAGCTGAACGCAATTCTGAACAATATCGAACTTGCAGAGAAACATAAGGCTCCAGTTTGTCAAGACACAGGCACAATAATCTTCTACATCAAAGCCGGCACTCAAGCGAAAAACTTGGAGAAAGTTGAAGGGGCACTGATAAACGCCACGCGGAGAGCTACGAAGGAAGTTCCTTTAAGACCGAACGCTGTTGACCCATTTGCGCAGAGGAACAGTGGAGACAACACTGGAAGATTTATTCCGTTTGTGAACTGGGAAATCGTGCTAGGCGACAGCATAGAATTAACTGTCATGACGAAGGGCGGAGGCTCTGAGAACGTTTGCGTGACAGGAATGCTCGTACCAGGCCAGGGAATAACCGGATTGAAAAAGTTTGTTGTTGACACTGTGATAAATGCAGGGGCCAAACCTTGCCCCCCGACCATTATAGGCGTCGCCATCGGAGGCGGGGCAGACATATCTATGAAACTGGCCAAGAAGACGCTACTAAAGCCCTTAAACGAACCTAATCCCGATTCTGAAATTGCCAAGCTTGAAAAAGAAATATTGGAGGCTGCGAACATGACTGGGATTGGTCCCATGGGACTCGGCGGAAAAACTACAGTTTTGGGCGTGCATGTAGATTATGCCTTTAGGCATCCAGCATCTTTTCCAGCATCTGTCGCTTTCAATTGCTGGGCTTCGAGAAGAGCTTCTGCGAGGATTAATGCAGATGAAACGGTTGAATATTTAACGCGTAAAATGGAAATGTGAGAGGTGGAAGAAATGGTAGTTTACAAACTTCAAACGCCAATTTCTGAGGCAGACATACGCAAACTTAAGGTAAACGATATGCTTTACATAACTGGAACCATGGTGACCGCGAGAGATCAGGCTCATCAGAGAGCCTTAGAATATTTTAGGCAAGGAAAACCTTTGCCCATAAACCTTGAAGGCTTGGCTGTCTTTCACTGCGGTCCCGTGATGAGCAAGCAAGGAGACAAGTGGGTTGCAGTAGCAGCAGGCCCAACGACGAGCACGAGGATGGACATTTTCGAGGACGAGTTCGTAAAGAACTTCAAGGTTCGCGTAGTCATCGGCAAGGGGGGAATGGGTAAGAGGACAACTGATGCTATGGCGAAGTACGGTGCCGTTTATGGTGCCTTCACCGGTGGGGCCGCGATATTAGCTGCGAAAGCTATTAAGAGTGTTCTACGTGTTGAATGGTTTGATTTGGGTATGCCTGAAGCCATGTGGATTTTTGAGGTTGAAGAGTTTGGCCCATTGACTGTAGCTATTGACTCGCATGAAAATAATCTTTTCACTGATGTAGCAAAGAACGTTGAAGCAAATAAACAGAGGATATATCAGAAGTTGGGTATATCTCAATAGTTTCAACCTTTATTTTTCCAATTGATTTTTGATAGGTGTTCCGGATTCTGTTTAGTGTATAGCAATATTTAATATTCTAGCTTCCATCTTTAAAGACAGTGACTGAAGTATGTTGAGAAACTTTAGAGACAAAATAGCCCTTTCCGGAGTCGCAGTGTTGATGATAGGTGTAGTCTTGCTAATATTCACGTTCATAAGTGCTTATGGATTCCTAACCCAAGGTTTGTCAATAATTGCTTCTGAGGACTTGGTGCGAACTTTTGGTGAAGCGCTGGCTCCTTTGATTGCTACGTGCATACGCATAATGTATCTAGGTGTGATGGGCTGGGTAGGCTCACTCTTAACAATAAGAGGCGTCACAATAATCGCGCATACGCCACAAATACCAAAGACTGTTACGAAACCACAGAATCTGATTTCACTGCAGAAACCGCAACCACAATCACAGCCGCAGAAGGCGAAAGTTGAACAACCAAAAGCTGAGAAGCCCAAGGAAGAAAAACCAAAAGAAGAGGTCAAACCGCCAGAACCAGAATTTGTAGTCATACCTCCTGAGGAGGTTTCACAGCCGCAGCCAGAACCACAGCCACGACCACAGCCACAGCAAGAACCGCAACCACAACCACAACCGCAATCACACCAAGAACCGCAACCACAGCAATCACCGCAGAACAATGGTTCTCAGCAGCAAACAAATCAGTAGAAATCGTACTCAACTCATTCGGAAAAGGGGGAAGCCATGAACATACCAATTCGGATGATAGGGATAGCTACAACGTTTTTCTGGATATTCCTCATCATTTTCGCAGTTTCTGCATTGTATTCTGTTAAGGATGTCAGGTTCGACTTTGGAGAACCACAAATAAATCCAACCTCCGACAATGAACTGCTTTTCTCCTTACCTATAATAATTGAAAACACTGGATACTACAACATTGGCTTTTTCAACGTAACTACAGAAATCTGGGATGAAGAAGGTTCCCCAATAATGCGTGGAACTACGTTCACACCTGTCATAAAGAAATATGACAGGATAACCATAACCCACAATATGACAATCGAAGTTGATGATTTGCTGCAAAACTACCAAGATTACCTGTTTAATGATGTTGAACTGAGAATAAATGCAATAGTAGGCATGAGTGTTGCGGAAGTGATTCCAGTTCAAGCTGTAGCGAATCTTTCTGCGTTCTGGGGCGCACCACTATACGATTTTAGACTTGGAGGAATCGATCTTACAGTTTATAACTCAACTCATTTGAGAGCTGTTGTTCCAATAGGCTTTGAAAATCACGCCTTTTTTGATTTAGTTGGCAACATGCAATTACGCATGTATAACAGCACTGACTCGCTTTTAAGCGAAGGCGAAACCCTAATAGAGGCTTGGCATGGCTCGCCTTACAGTGGATCTGTGGAGCTTTACGTTTCAGCTGCTGGAGCTACTGCAAATGGACGTTTCGAAATGTATTTTGCAAACCCATTTTTCACCATTGGACCGGTGGTGGTTCCATATGGCTGACACAGACGGCGGTTTCACGAAGAATCTCAGAAAATTCACCTTCAGAGCCTTAAAGGCAACAATAAAAGGCGCTCTTTTCTACGCTTTTTATTTTGTTTTATGGATGTTCTTGGCTCCTTTTTCAGAATTGATTCCAGGCTTGCAGCAAATGGTTGAAACATTCGTCATTGTTTACATAATACTAATGGTTATAGGAGAACTCGCTTCTGATACTATCTTTCAATACTTTTTCAATGCAGCTAAGGCGTTGTTTGTGATTAGCTATTTTGTTCTGTCGTTGAATGGCGGGATTTTTGGTATGACTTTTGAGAATGTAAGCTTGACTATTGATATTCGCTTGTTTTTAGTGGTTGCCATGCTATTAGGTTTGTTAGGGTTCGCAAAATCTGTGATTCAAGCAGTGAACTATATGAACACAAGAGCAGAGTACAAAAGCCTGTAGCTTCCCTCACTTTTTCTCTGAAAGAAGCTCGCGGCTCATCACGTGTGCGTCTTCTCCGTCAGCGTAATATCCATGAATTGTGCGTGTCATCGAAAATCCGAGCTTCTTGTAGAGGTCAATTGCCGGCCTGTTTGTTGTTCTAACTTCCAGAAAGCATTGTTTTGCATTATACACTAGCATGCCATTCATAGCCCTGTTGACTAGGGCTTCGCCTATCCCTTTATGCCTATACGGAGGCAGAACAGCCACCGAAACAATGTGCCCTTTCTTAATCAAGCCCTTGAAACCAAAACTTGACAAGCCAGCCTCAACGCGGCACATTATGTAGCCCACGATTTCCCCGTTTTCCTCTGCAACAATGAAAGTTTCAGGAAAGCGATGGTACAAGTCAATGAAGAAAAAATCGGCATAATTCTCCGGAAGGCAAAGATGATTGATGCGCATAACACTTTGCAAATCGCTCACAGCAAATTTCCGTAGTTTGAATGTCTCTTGCAAGCTTCAGTTCTCCATTTCGCTTTAAAGTGTAAATTTCAATATGGCTTAATCACTTTTCCTATTTAACACGCTTTAAGGCGTCTCACTCCTCTTTTGTTTTTACCTCTGGCAATGTATAGTTTCCATAGGGCATGACCCAAACCCTGGCATTTCTGCCAACAATGTTGAATGCCTCGGTCAAAGCGTCGTTCACGGCTCTAGCCGTTTTCAACTTGAAAATGTTCGTAGCATAATACTCCGGCATAGACGAAACCAAAATTATCTGAGATTTCTGCAGAGCCTTCATCAAATAATAGGCTTTATGCCCACCTAAAACAAAATTACGCTTGATTTCCTTTTCAATTGCCTTCCAATCCTTGAACTTAGCCATCCAATCATAAAAAACTTGGCTTCCATGCCCTTCAGGACATTCAGCCACTAGAATTACCACGCCACCACGCTTAACAATTTCAAGAGCATTGTCAACACCTTTGTAGGCTTGGAAAAGGTTCACGTCCGCCGGATAGCCGCCTGGGCTGACAACAACAATGTCAGCTCTTCGGTCTACTGGTATGCGGTACATTTCATCAACAGCTTTTACTCCTTCATCGAATGCTTGTTCTAAATCACCAGAAAAGGCTCTGACAATTTCGCGCTTGCTGTTAATAACGACATTTAAAATAAAATCCACTTTGGCCAACTTTGCTGCTTCAACCATATCTTCATGAATGGGATTGCCATCCAGAACTCCTGTTTTTGCGTTGGGATGCAAAAGCATGATATGGTTATGCTTTATCGTTTCTTCCCCAGAAACTGCTGGCAAGATGCTTTTTCTTCCGCCACCATAACCGGCATAATAATGAAAGCACACATCACCTGTCAGGATTTTCACATCTGCTTCAGTGAAAAGACGATTTAAATAAACTTTTGTTCCATGTTTCTGAGTTTCACCCGCATAGACTAGATCTTGCGCCTTACAGTCATGGCTCACGGCTTTTACACAAGTCAAAACTTCTTCGCCTAAAAGCGTAGCAGCTTCTTCACGTGCAACAGCCCTATGCGCACCGCAGCCAAAAACAATTTTTACATTTTCATTCTTTACGCCTGCTGCATTTAATTCTTTGAGTAATGGCGGAACTATCAGATTGCTTGGCGATGGTCTAGTTGCATCATCAACGACAATAACCACTTCATGTTCAGGCTTCACAATATCGGCTAACTTCTTGGAGCCAAGAGGCTCCCTTAAGGCTCTTTCAATTTCTGCTTCCGAGTCTGGTACGTCAAGCTTTTCTCGAGGTTCAATAGAGCCTAGAAAATTGCGAGTTGGGATTCTCACGCAAACGTCTGTTTTTCCGTATGGAAGCCAAACGTCAACCATGGAACATCACTATGACTATGAAAACACGCAAACAGCAACTATTAAGCCTTGTCAAAAAGAATCACAAGTTCTTTAAAATCCAAATGCCATAATTATTGAGTTGTGAGGAATCTGATATGGTAATCGAAAAAGAACCTTCAAAAAACGAAATTTTCTTTGTATGGTTTAACCGATATGCGGGAATAATAGTAAAAACTCCGTCAAAAACATTAGTTGTAGACCCTGTAGATGTTAAACCCCGAGATTTGAAAAACGTTGACGCGGTCCTAATCACCCACGAACACTATGACCATCTAGACCAATCGTTTATTTCTGAAATGCATAAATTATCACAGTGCATCATCGTGGCTGACCCAACATCCACAAAAAGATTGCAAAATGCCATTCCTTCGGAAAAATTGAGTGAAGTTCAGCCTGGTTCGGAAGTGAAAATAGGGGAAGTCTCTGTAGTAGCTGAGAAGTGTAATCATCCTCCTTCAGTCTCGCCAGTATCCTTCATAATCACAAGTGAAGACGGCGTCAAGATTTTCCACACTGCGGACAGCCTCCCATTCCCCGAGATGGCAACAATAGGCGAAAGAGAAAAGCTTGATTTGGTTTTCTGCACTGTTGGGATTGCGCCAGGCGCCTCACCAGAAACAGGCGCCGACATCGCGAAACTAACAAAACCTAAGGTAGCGGTTCCGTACCATACAGGTTCGGTTGCAGACCAGAAGAGATTCGCTGAACTTCTTAAAAAGGAGATGCCAAAAGCTACTTGTCTCATACCTGAAGTTGGAAAAATCTACCAGGTTTCTAAAAGGACGTGAAACGTTGCATACCCAGAAAAGCAGCGAGGCAATTAAAGCTGAAATCTGCAAGATTCTGAACAAAATAGGCGCCTTACAATTTGGCGCCTTCAAACTCACCAGCGGAAAAATAAGCCCCTATTACATAGACTTAAGAATAATTCCAAGCTTCCCAGATGCGTTCCAAGAAATCTGCGAATTCTACACAGACTTCATAAAGAACGAAATAGGTTTAAAGAATTTTGAGAGAATAGTCGGAATTCCAGTTGCCGGTATACCCTTCGCATCTGTAACAGCCTACAACTTGAAAAAACCTTTTCTTTACATACGCAAAGGAGTGCGCCTCCATGGAAGACAAAAAAGAATAGAAGGAACTCTGGAACCTGGCGCCCGTGTTCTGCTGATCGATGACTTGATCACAACTGGCTTGTCTCTCAGAAAGGCTGCAAAAGCCATAACTGCAGAAGGCGGAGTAGTGACCGATGCTGTTGCGCTCTTGGATAGGGAAGAAGGTGGAAAAGAAGAACTTCATAAAGGTAGAATAAGGCTTCACGCATTGCTTAGTGTTGAGGAAGTAGCCAATAGGCTTTATGAAATTGGCACAATAGACCAAGAGCAACTGAAAACTATACTGAAGCAGATTAAGAAGGGAAAGAAAAAGTAAAACGCTGGAGAGTAGAAGCTGAAAAATTCTTATTCATAGAATATGAGGTCTTGTTCTTCCAGTATTTTGTGAAGTTTGTGTACTGCTTCATAAACGTCTTGTTCTCTTTTTGCTCCTGTGCAAACAAGTTTCCCGCTTGCGAATAGTAGGATCACGACTTTTGGCTCACCCATTCTGTAGATTAATCCTGGAAACTGTTCCGGCTCATACATTGTCTTACCAAGGTCATACGCGGATTTTTCTAAATCTATCATCCCGCCTAAACTGGCAGAAGCAACAATATTTTGTATCTTCAACTCTGGCTTGCTAATTATGATTATTCCGCCTGTCTTCAGTTCCTTAACAACTTTCATAACCGCCCTGCGGGCTTCTTTTTCCGACTTGGCTCCGGTGCAAACCATTTTGCCAGAATTGAAAATTAATGTGGCTGTTTTTGGTCTCTTAAGTCTGAACACTAATCCTGGAAACTGTTCTGGTCTGTATTCCACGCCAGGATAGCCCTTCACGACAGCGTTTAAGTCAACTTTCTGATTTAATGTTGCAGAAGCAACAACGTTTTCAATTTTTATTATAGCTTTAACTTTCGGCATGCAACATCACTTCTTGTCTACTGAATGCTTAAATACCCTTTATAAAGGCTTGTCCTCAAAAGCTTTTTCCGTATTCTTCGGTTTCAATTCTAGATTCCTTTCCAGTGTATGCGGGAATAATAAACTCTACAATTACAAGAATGATTATGAGCAAAAATATTATGAACATTCCAGCAGTATTGTTACGCATATAAAGCGCAACGTGTCCGACCCAAGGAATCCGCAAAACAACCTTGCCAACATAGAGCTTTTCAGAGATTGAGCCCTCCCAAGAATAGTCTTCTCTGTAGTCTTCCCAGTGATCTCCGGACTGGCTTGGGCTACCATCACCTCTCGTCGTAAAATAGATCAATCCATTATCCCTGGTTACATTGTCAATTGCTCTATGAACTATCAACTCATCGGGAGAATTGGCACTGGACTTTGGCCTATGAAAAACTATTATGTCGCCAGTGGAATATCCTGTTTTGATATCTTTTGGACTTACTCCCTGAACGATGATCAAGTCTCCAACATGTAATGTTTGTTCAAATGAATGAGACCACCCGTCACAGCCCATGTATTCTACTTGGCACATGCTTCCAGTGGCTACCGCTAATGCAGGATATTGCGTATTTAATACTAGCTGGGCGCCGTACCAAAATCCGAAAACTACAACTATAATGAGGATAAACATCATCGCTGTTCTGAAGTACTCATTTTTCCAAAGGCTTCTGAGAGTTTCTTTGATCAATGTTCCGCCTTCTGTTAATTTGAAATGTTCTTGATGATTTAGACTTCGATGTTTTAAAACTTAACGCTTCAAAAGTTGAAAAATAGGGGAGAAGGAGGTAAGTCTAAAGCTCTATGCCTTCAGTGCCAAGCTTGGCCTTGCTTACAACTCCCTTGAATTTCTTGCCACATTTAGAGCATTCGTACATGCCGAGCATTGTCACTGTGATTCTCATTTTTTTGTCCGGAAACGGCGCGACAAGCTCCCATGTCTTATACGGGTCTCCTGCAAGTGTCCCACATTCAGGGCAGATGTTCTCTCTTGTTTTCGGCATGATATGCGCCAGCGCTCGCAAGGCGTTTAAATCTTCTTCTTGCTTAATACTTCTCTAAATGCTTTCTTACACTTTGGACAGTCGAAAAGTCCAATTTCCAGCTGCATTCTCTTTCCTGACTTATCTGGGCGTCCAGCCATCTTCCACTTTTTCCTAGGCGATGAAACGTTGTTTCCGCATTTTGGACATTTAGCCATTCAATTTCCTCCAATATATCTCGATAACCATGGTTTCTAATGATGATAGATAAATAATTTTCCATTGTTTTCGAATAGAAAGTCTGTTTTGGAACATCATGTTTATACAAGTTTATTTCAAACGGACAAATTGGCTCTTCAAAGACTTTTAAGTCGAGACCTAAAAACGCGTACATAATTGGGATAGAAGGTTTACGGAAGGAGATTTGAACTCATTTGTTGCTAATTATGCCTTTAAGAATTGTGTGGGCCGTCATATTCGGCAAAGAATAATCAACCAGAAGCATGAAATTGGTGTCTCAAATTTGGTCAAAAGCATGCGATATTTTCGTTCTAAAACAAGTTTAAGCAAAAAAATGCGAGTGCAAACCATGCAAATTGCGTTCTAAGTGGAAAAATTATCAAGCGAACCTGCGCCGTTTTCCTGATGGACTATTTGTAAGGAAAGTCATAAAACTCGAAAATGTCACGCAGTGCAGAAGACTAACAATGCATAATGGGTTGACCATTTGGAGTATTTATGCATGATTATGACATTTAGAGAGACCCAAAACGCTTTTACATATGGCTTTCCGCTTATTTCTCCTGCATTGAGGTTCAGCCGGAATTGAAGGATTCCCAAAAGAATGCTTTTGACCTTCTTGTTAAGCCTGTTCGAAGGCTAATTGAACAGAAGGAATTCTCGAAGCCCTCTGAGCCTCAAGAGAGAACAATTCCCAAGATTCTTGAAGGCAAAAACGTTCTTCTTATCTCGCCTACGGCTACTGGCAAAACTGAGGCTGCCATTCTGCCTGTTTTGAGTATGCTTCTTCAGGAGCCACAGACTCCTGGTATAAAGGTGTTGTATATTACACCTCTGCGGGCTTTAAACCGCGACATGCTTGAAAGGCTTGAGTGGTGGTGTAACAATCTAGACGTGAAACTGGCTGTGAGACACGGCGACACCGAAACAAAGGAGAGAACAAGACAAGCCAGAAGTCCCCCTGACATTTTGATTACAACCCCAGAAACCTTGCAGGCGATTTTATCTGGTTGGATTATGCGTCAAAATTTACAGAGCGTCAAATGGGCAATAATCGATGAAGTGCATGAGATGGCTGACAGCAAGCGTGGAAGCCAGCTCTCATTGGCTCTTGAAAGGCTCAGGTCAATGATTGGTAAAGACTTCCAAATGATAGGCTTATCTGCTACCATTGGTAGCCCTGAAAAGGTGGCGCAGTTTCTTGTTGGAAATAGTAGAAGTGTCGAAATTGTCCGGGTTCCAGTTGCGAGAATGATGCGATTAAAGGTTGTTTTTCCAAAGCCTGATCCTGAAGATTTTAAGTTAGCGGGGCAACTTTATACTCATCCGGAAGTCGCAGCCAGGCTAAGGATAATCCGCGACTACATAAGCAAACGTAAATCCGTGCTTTTGTTCACAAACACTCGAGCAATATCAGAAGTTTTAGCGAGCAGATTCAAAGTTTGGGACATGGACTATCCTGTTTCGATACATCATGGCTCATTAGCAAAGCCTTCAAGAATAGCTGCTGAAAGAGGGTTGAAAAATGGCGAGTTGAAAGGACTTGTCTGCACAAGTAGCCTCGAGTTGGGCATAGATGTCGGTAGAATAGATTTAGTTATACAGTATATGAGTCCGAGGCAGGTTACGAGACTTATCCAGCGTGTGGGAAGGAGCGGTCATAGAATTGGGCGCATAGCTGAAGGAATAATTGTTGCAATGGATTCTGACGACTCATTGGAAGCCTTTGCTATAGCTAAAAAGGCATTGAAGGAAGATTTGGAGCCTGTTGAAATTCCGCCTAAGCCTTATGACGTCTTAGCCCATCAGATAGCGGGCCTACTGCTTAAACAGAGAAGGCTTGAGTTTGATGAAATCCTGAAAACGTTCCAGAACGCCTATCCTTACATGGATTTGACAATGGAAGACATCGAAAAAACTCTTAGGTACATGCATCAACGTTTTCCGCGCCTAGCATGGGTTTCCTTGGAAGACAAAATAGTCTTAAAGCCGCGGAGAGCTAAAGCCCTCTTCGAATACTATTTCGATAATCTGTCCATGATACCTGTACAGAAACAATTTCTCGTCGTAGATGAGTCAACTGACTCAGCTGTTGGAGTTCTGGATGAAGCATTTATGGCGGAGTATGGCAAGCCTGGAATAAAATTCATCATCAGAGGAAGCCCGTGGCGGATTCTCCACGTTTCCGAGGAACGGGTTCATGTGAAGCCTGTTGACGACCCTACTGGGGCCATACCAAGCTGGATAGGTGAAGAAATTCCAGTGCCTTTCGAAGTAGCGCAGGAAGTTGGCTCAATCAGGGGTTTCGTTGAAGAACAAACACAAAAAGGACTATCACAAGATGAAATAGGTGCCGAATTGAGCAAACAATATCCGTCCGATAAAGACACTATTTTGCGTGCACTAGCCGAAACAATTGAACATATAACGTCTGGACTTTCAGTTCCTACGGAAAAACGAATAGTAATCGAAGACTGGCAAGAATTCGTAATAATCCACGCAAACTTCGGTTCCCTTGCGAACAGAGCCCTAGCCCAGTTAATAGGTCAGCTACTTTCCGAAAAAATCGGATACGGTATTGTGGTTCAACATGACCCATATCGCATCTTCGTGCAAACAATGGGCGCTTCGAACGCGGACCAGATAGTCACATTGTTCAATGAAATGCAAGCAATGCCGGACGAAACAATCAGAGAAACCCTAACAAGAGCAACTGTGAAAACTGGACTCTTCAAGAGAAGGATGATTCACGTTGCGCGGCGTTTCGGAGCCTTGAAGAAATGGGCGGACTTCAGCAACCTTAGCCTCCAAAGACTGATTAAAAGCTTTGAGGGAACGCCAATTTACGAAGAAGCTCTCAAGGAAGTGTTCACCAAAGATCTTGATCTGGAAAAGCTTATTTACGTTCTTGAAAAAACCCGAGAGCACGAAATTCAAGTGCGGAAAATTGAAACGGGCGCAAATGCGTCGCCGGTTGCTCGTGTGGGCATTGAGCGGGTGAGCATGAAGACTGATTTGATTCCGCCTGAAAGAATGCGTGCCGTGCTCATAGAATCTGCAAAGGCAAGACTACTTAATGAAACATGCAATTTCGTCTGCACAAACTGCTGGAACTACGTGGATTTGATATGCGCTAAAGATTTGCCGGAAAGACCAAAGTGTCCACGGTGTGGTTCTCGTGCTATAGGGCTTCTCAAGGTGGGGGAAGAAAGAGCGCTTTCACTCATCGAAAAGAAGGGCGAAAAACTAACCAAGAGCGAAGAGAAACTGCGGAAACAAGCATTACGTACGGCACAGTTAATAACTAAGTATGGAAAACCAGCTGCTGTTGCCTTATGCGCCAGAAGGGTTCAACCGTCAGAGGTTAGAGACGCCCTTGAAGAAGAGCCTAAACTTACCGATAGATTTTATGAGCTTGTACTTGAAGCTGAACGCAAGGCCATGAGCAAGAGATTTTGGTAGCTGTCTAAGACTTACAACAACTTTTAAATGAAACGTAACCTTACTGTGCCTGAGCAGTATTTGCTTATAGTGCAAGGAGATTAATACTTTGGAAATCAGTCGAAAAAAACTTAGACAAGAGGTTCTTGAGAGAATCAAATACGTGAAGACATGTGTTCTAGCCAGAGAATTATGCCTTTTGGTTCGCACAAACAGGGCTGTGTTGGATCCCAAAGACGTGAAGGACGTTTGCCTTTACATATCCAGCCTGTGCAAGGAAGAAAAATGTGAAGAACCCAGCGAAATGTGTCGAAAAGCCGCTGATACCGTCGGTTCTGAAGATGAAGAAAAATACCTTGAATTGTGCGCTCAAAGTTGCTTGAAATGCGGAGAAGCTAGAAGGCCTGCGCCTAAGAAAGCCACCTACGTTGCCTGAGATCTGTGGAAAAGTCTTTTAGAAAGAAAAGTAATTGGGTTAACCAAAAGAAATCAAAAATCGCGTGTGAACGGAGGCTTATGAGCTGTACATAGCGCCTTATGTTCCAAGCCCGCCGCAGGTAATAACTCATATGCTTACTTTGGCAGAATTGAAACCTGGAGAAGTTTTTTTCGACTTGGGAGCCGGAGACGGTAGGGCAGTAATAATGGCTGCAAAAGATTTTGGCGCCAGAGCCGTAGGCATCGAATTGAGAGAGGACCTCGTAAAAAGGGCGTTAGGTTCTATCTATGAGCAGGGACTACAAGACAGGGTGACGATTGTAAATGGCGACATATTCAGTGTAGACTTAACCTCGGCGGACGTGATTTTCTTGTATCTAACGACAAGTGCAAATGAAAAGGTTAAGCCCAAACTTGAGGTTCAGTTGAAACCCGGGGTCCGCGTGGTTTCTCATGATTATGAAATTGTGGGATGGAAGCCTGTTAAAGTTGAAAATTTTTGTGAAAACCAAACATTAGGATATCCTTCTCATACAATCTATCTATATAAGAAAGTTTAGCCTTTAACTAGTGAAAATTTATGTCGTCTAATGGCTACCGGATTTCTTTTCGAGTTTCATGGGTAGACACCGATGCCGCCCAAGTGGTGCATTTTTCCAACTATTCTAGGTTTTTTGAGCGAGTAGAAGAAGAGTTTTACAGGCATCTTGGCTTCAGCGTCACAGATCATAAGTATAAAGAAGTTTGGTTTCCAAGAGTCGAAGCTTTCTGCCGATATGAAAAGCCAGCCAGATTCAACGACTTGCTTGAGGTCGAACTAACAATAGAAGAGCTCAAGGAAAAGTCTGTAAAATATGGCTTTAAAATATACCACAAAGATTTAGCAGCTTTGTTGGCAACTGGTTACGTAGTAATTGTGGCGGCGGATAAACAAACGGGTAAACCTACGCAGATTCCGATGGAAATAGTGGAAAGGCTGAAACCGTTCTGCAAATAGCTTTTATAAGCAAGACGTAGCTTTTGGCTTTTAGAGTGAAATAGATGCAGTTTGTTCCATGGCAGTACATTGCAGACTGGAAATGTTTAGCTTGCGGTAACTGCTGCAAACTATACAGTGTAGTCCTAAACTTCCACGAATGGCTTAAAATTGTCAAGAACTACGGAGTCGAACAAACCAATTCCGGCTTGGACAAGCTATTCATAAAAAGAAACACAGACGGCTCATGCGCCTTCCTTTGTCGATTTTCAAACACTTACGTGTGCGGACTGCAACGTACGAAGCCAAAAGCATGCAAGCTTTGGCCATTTAAAATTCTTGGCAAACCAGACTATGGAAACACAAATCAGTCAGCTTATAATTACTGCGGAAACTCACTCTTCATTTATTCAGATTCCATGTGCAACGGCCTCAAATATGGAAATCCATCATGGGAATTTGCAAACAACACGCTAAGAGAGTTTGTCGAAATTGCCATGGGTCTCCATACTATTCAACACAAAACTACCGCCGATATTGGCTTTCACCAACCATATACGAGTTTTAGGCTGCCAGACATCAGAGGGTACATTCGAGTTTAGCTTTCCTTCTGATGTGACTATCTACGTCAAGTAAGCTAAAAGTTGGTCACTCCACTTAGGGTTTAATTTGATCTTTCTTTATTGCTTTTAAACAATTCTTGATTTTTGTCTTTTCTCATCAGGAAAATGGGGAGATGTTCAAAGAAACATAGCTTCGCAATGGTTTAGTTGGGCAGCATTCATATTGAAGTTCATAAAGTTTCTTAAGCTTTTCAACATCTTATACTGACGCTTCTTTTTCACTGGTCGGCCGTAATTGTGCTTTGTGGTCTTAGCCTCGAGTTTAATTTCTTCTGCAGTAGGTGCCTAAAGCTCGCCGTGCCTTTCTATTGTGCCTTTAGTTTTTAGGGATTACAATGTTGCATAAGCAGAGTTTGGTCCATACTTTAAAATGTCTAAACCCTCTACAATACCATTGAGAGATGCCTTTCCCCTGTTGGTTTTCAGAAACTCGATTATGTCTTTTTCCTCGACCATAAGCTTCCTAGATTTAGATGCAAAATGAAAACAATAAACTACAATCTTTAGATTATGGCTGCGACGATGAAACCAAGCTCCAGCATAAACTGATTTGGTGATAAAAATCTCATACGATACAAATTGATTATAAGGATGAACGTTTAAGACATAAAACTCAAAGCACATGGTTGGAATAAGCTTTGTCTCAGCCTAAAATCGGCTTGTCTACATTGCACAGTTTAGGCGAACCATTCAAGAAAATGACCGAATACTTAACGAAAACAAAAACAAAATATGTAGAGATTATAGACGGCGGCATTCACACACTAAACAAACGGAGGGTTCTGACACTAAAGACCATAGGAGAGTCCTACGACCTGAGGTACTCTGTACATGCACCTTTCGAAGACATTAACATAGCCTCACTATCCAAACCATTACTGAAAGCTATGGTTAAAAGACTCGAAAAGTCCATTGCTTATTCGAATTCTTTAAACGCTTATATGTGGATTTTCCATCCAGGATTAAGAACCGGTGTAAGCTGGTTCTATCCTAATGTGGACTGGCTTCAAAATCTAAAGACTACAGAACTGCTTTTCAGAATTGCAGACGATTATGGTGTGAAAATAGCCGTAGAGAACGTGCCGGAACCTTATCCGTTTCTAATGAAAAGTGTTGCGGATTTTCTGAAATTCTACAATGAGGTTAAGGAACAAATAGACTTGGTTTTGGACATTGGACATGCTCACATCAATGGACAGACTGAACTTTTCCTGAAAACTTTTGCTGACAAAATTGTACACATTCACGCTCACGACAATGATGGAAAAAATGACCAACATCTTGGTATAGGCTATGGCACGGTTGACTGGGTAAACGTTGCTAACATTCTGAAAAGAATATTCTATGATAAAGTTGTAATTGTTGAATCTTTTTATCGCACAGAGGAGAGTATGCAAAAGTTGAAGGAGTCACTCGCGTAGTCTTTTCAACTATTGAGAAGCGGAATTTCTACTTTCATCAAGTCCTCTGCCACCAACGTGTTTCTAAAAACTTTTTGTGCTTGCTCTAGTAGTGTGCTTGTGTTGTCATATCTTGCGCTGATGTGTGTCAGGATTAGCTGCTTTACGTTCGACTTCTTAGCATTTTTGGCCGCTTGCATCGGTGTTGAATGGCCATCCTCTTCAGCTCTTTCTCTAAGTTCCTCATTCAAAGTAGCGTCATGAATGAGCAAATCTGCATTCGATGCAAATTTCACTAAGCCCCTAAATGGTCTTGTATCACCGGTGTAGACGACTTTTCTTCCTAGTCTAGGTGGTCCAGCGATATCTTCAGGTTTTATGACTTTGCCGTTTGGCAACTTAACCTTGCGTCCATGATGAAGCTTTGACCATAAAGGGCCCTTCGGAACGCCTAATGCTTTAGCTCTTCCTGGATAGAATTTTCCAAGTCGTGGTTTTTCTACAAGGGCATACGCTAAACTTGGGATTATATGATTGGCCCAAATCGCTTGTACAATGTACTCTGCTTCTTCGCAAACAATGCCTGCCTTATCAATCTCGTGAACGTCAACTGGAAACGTTAAGACGAACTGCACTGTTTCTCTGATGCTTCCTAGGAATCGCTTTATTCCCAACGGTCCATAGACCTCAAGCTTTCTTTCTCGGTCAAGCAGAGCCATAGTTTGCATCAGCCCTGGCAAGCCTAAAACATGATCACCGTGCATGTGCGAAATGAAAATTTTCATCTTTTTATGGAAACCTACTCTAGCCCTTATCATTTGCCTTTGCACGCCTTCGCCGCAGTCAAACATCATTTGTTCATCTTTGCGTTGGATGAGTATGGCTGGGAGGCTTCTTTTTGGCGTTGGGACGCTTCCTGCAGTGCCTAGGAAAACTATTCGCAAGCTCATGTTGTCTACACCTTTTCAAATACTGCAATTTCCCTTGTTAGGCTTCTATGAACATAAACGAAGTGGGACTCTAAATGCTTATAGCCCAAAGTCGTTCCTGTGTGCTGGATCTCCAACGTTTTTGGCGCAGCAATGCAAACTCGTTGCCCCTTCTTAAGCAGTGCAGAGGCCGCCATTAAAACCTCCTTAACTAGCTGTGCAGTAGTTCGTCTAAAGGTGGTTGCAGATCTTCCATAAGGCGGATCGGTTACAACGCAATCTGTTCTCGCTATCGGAGGATCTCGCGCATCTGCAACTATAATGCCCTCCGAGTTGATATTGAAGTACGCGAAGTTTTCTAAACTTCCCTTCACCATGCGCTTTTGGATATCCAAGCCCAAAACATGGCAATCAATCAAGGCAGCTTCGATGAGCATGCTTCCAGTCCCGCAGAATGGGTCGAAAACCAATTCGCCAACTTTAGGTCTGGCTAGGTTAACCATACATCTTGCAAGTTTCGGAGGCATGGCAGAGGGATGAAAGAAAGGCTTCTTCCTTGGGCGTCTCTCGACAAAAGACTTGGGCGAAATTTCACCGAGCTTCTGACCAAGAATAAGCTTTTCCTCGGTTAATACTCCTAAAAAGACTTTGTCCGGTTTTTCCAAGTCTACTTTTGCTTTTTCTGCTTTGTCGAGTATTACTTTGCCCAGTCTCCTTTCAAGAGCCATTCCTTGGATTTCTGGAGAGTAATTCTTAACTCGTTTAATGCGAACCGCAAAGCCTTCCCCTTCTTTCAAAACTCTTTTTAGGTTTATGGAACGCATGGATTTCAAAATTTTGTTTGTGTCTGCTTTGCAATACACCATTTCTAATCCGCAAAGTCTCGTTAATGCAGCTCTGCTTCTTATCGCTTCTATGCAGCGTAAGTCTGCTTCAATCCTCAATGCTTGATCAAGTTTTTCCAATGTCGTGAAAACGTAGCCTTCCGTTTGAAGTATAGCTTTTAACTCTGACGCAGGCAGAGTCTCGTGTTCCCCAGAAAGCAAGAAGAAAAGTCTAGCCACTTTTATGCTCCTTTTGTGGCTAATGCTTTGCTTATTAATGCGGCAATTGAAACTTTACCAATAGGGTTTGGAACGCTGTCCGTGCCGATTATCTCTTCGGCTCCATTCTCCAGAATTCTCTTCTTTGAGTCGCCCATCAGCAGAGGATGCACGCACGCTGCATAGACTTTCTCTGCGCCTTGTTTTTTCACAAGTTCCACAGCCTTTGCCATTGTCCCGCCGCTACTTATTATGTCGTCAAATATTACTACATTCCGATTTTTAACTGGTAGCTTCTTTTCTTCAAGTGTAACGTTCCCTGTAGTTACGTCCCTTTTGGTTGATATGTAATCATATCCACCTCTTAAGATCCTGTCAGCTTCTACTACCAAGCTTAAAGCCTTTTTACCCATGGATACTGAAACAGGGTTTTTAGCCAAAACTTTTGTCTTAAAATATTCTGCTAACAGTGGAACCGCTGACAAATCTTCTACAGGAATATTAAAATTCTTTATAACGGCGGGATTGTGGGTGTTTACGGTTATTATCCTATTCACTCCGCAGTGTTCTAATAATTTCAGGATTGTTTTTATGCTGAAAGCCTCTCCAGTCAAGAATCGCTTGTCTTGACGGCTATAGGCGAAATATGGTACCACGGCAGTGATGTCATTTGCTTTCATGTCTAGCGCATTATCTGCCATGAGCATAAGTTGAATTAGTCTTTGATCTTGTGGCGGACTAGTGGTCTGCACTATGACAACATCTTCGTTCTGCAAGGACTCTGCGTTAAATCGGATATAGGATTCTCCATCAGGGAAAGCCTTAGAAAATACTGGCACTGTCTGCACATTCAGGAGTTCAGCTATCTTTTCACCCAGTTCTTTTGACGCTGGCCCTGGTATTATCTTCATTTTCTCGCCGCGTTTAGAATGCGGTTGCCTTCTCTTTTTAGTTTTTTCCAGTAGATCTGTATTGTTCTATTAGTTCTTTTGCTCTGTCCATGCGGATTTTGCGTTCTTTGACCATTTTTTCAGCGACCAAGTCTATTAGTTCTCCTGTTGCTCCTGCTGTCACAGCTATGTTTCTCGCGTGAAGTGACATGTGACCGCGTTGAATTCCTTCGTGAGCCAATGCGCGCAGCGCGCCAAGATTTTGAGCCAAACCGACAGCTGCCAAAACTTCTGCGAACTCGTTGGCTGTTTTTACGCCTAAAATTTTTATTGCTATTTTTGCTATCGGATGTGTTCGCACGGCTCCGCCTATGAGACCTACGGCCATCGGCAACTCAATTGAGCCAGTTAGGTCGCCGTTTTCGTTTTTCTCCCATGTCGAAAGTGTTGTGTAGTGACTGTTTCTGGCTGCGTAGGCGTGGGCTCCGGCTTCGATTGCGCGGTGATCGTTGCACGTGGCAACTATGACTGCGGTTATACCGTTTAGAATTCCTTTGTTATGCGTCGCCGCGCGGTATGGATCTGCAGCCGCAAAAGCAGAGGCGTTAACTATGCCATCCACCACCTCTTCGCCGCCGACAGATTCCTTGGGGACTACACACCAGGCTCTTGCCAAGCGTTTCGTGGCTAAATTAGAAATTATCCGCAGATAAACGCGTCCGCCTGTTATGCGTTCTATTATTGGCGCAACAGCCTCCGCCATTGTGTTAACCGCATTTGCGCCCATGGCATCACGGCAATCCACATGCAACTCTGTGATTAGCATCGGTCCTTGAATTGTGTGGATTACTTTTGCATCTAGATCTTTTGCTCCGCCGCCGAAAGAAACAAGGACGGGATCTTGGTCATTTGCTGTCTTCAATATTTCCTCTTTTATTTGCATGACTCTCATCCTAGCTGTACATGGATCTTTTATGCTCGTTGCCTGTATTTGCCCGATCATTATAGGCGGTGTGCTATTTGTGTGGAAGCCTCCACCGTCACGCACCATTTTCGCCGCATAGCTAGCAGCAGCTATGACAGAAGGTTCCTCTATGGCCATGGGTATCAAATAGTCATGCTTGTCTATTTGGAAGTTTACAGCAATACCCAATGGTAAGGGGATGGCGCCTACAACGTTTTCTATCATACGATTAGCCAAATCCATAGGCAAGGAACCTGTTTTCTGAAGCAAAGCGCATTCGTCATCGGTTAAGTCAGCAAAGCCCTTAACAAGCTCTAAACGTTCCTTTGGACTAAGCTTATAGAAACCTGAAGTCAAGGAAGACTTACTCATAGACTATTCTCCACAAACTTCTATTATTTACTATTGAAAACATAATACTTCTAGTTTTAGCTTTTAAATCTTGACAAATTTCACGAGTTTTGAAAGAAATTGAGGCTATTACTGGAAGTCTTTGGAAAGCTCGAGTTGGAATATTGATTATAGATTCATAATCTTTTTAGTATATAAACTTAGATTCGAAAATTGATTAAAGGAAAGAGTGGTCTATGAACCTAGCTTTTATTAAGAGAGGTGCTAGAAAACATATAGATGGAATTATGAAGAAACATAAAAAGAAAATGTTAATGTTATGTCTTTTTCTTGCATCAATTTCTGTTGGTGTTGTTTGTGCTGTCATTTACAACTGGATGTACGTGCAAGGCAGTGCAACAATAGTGTAGGTTCTTTTTCATTTAAGTGATTTTAGTGAATCTGTTTGACCCTATGGTTTCCAGACTAGCTTCTAGGCTTCTTGACTACCTTTTAAAGCGTGCCCTACGCAAGCATCGAAAACCCTTCTTCTAAATACAATGTGACAAAAAATTGAAAAATAAAGAGGGAAAATTGGGAAGACTACTCGTAGACTAGCGTCACCTCAAAGTCCACTTTTGCACCTGCTGTCGGGCTGGCAATGGGGATCAGTTCAAATAGAACCACCCATGTTTCTGAAGCTGGAATTGATAGACCGGTCAAGCTTGAAGTACTCAACAGACTTAACACCCCTTGTTCTGTGCTACTCTCATCAAACGGTACCAAATTGAATTCTGTGAAGTTGTCTGCGTCGCCTGTGCTTGAAGTAACAGTGAGATTGAATGAATGAGCAGCAGCGTCTTGATTTACTATGTGCAGGCAATCTGTGTAGTTTCTTGGGCTTCCACCGCTTGCGTTCATTGGTACAGTTGCTGTGGGACCGCTAATTGAAGCTGTACTTGGGGCATCAGGACCTATTGCCCACACTAACCCTGTAGTTGTAATTTCTCCACTTCCTACTATGTACATGTAGTTGTAGATTTGAGCGCTTACCGTTGCTATCAGTAGCGATGATATGAGTAATGTTATTAGTTTTAGACTTTTCTTATAGTGTATGTTCATTTTATTTTTTCACCTCCCTCCTCCTTTTTCTTTCCTTTAAGGTGTCTATCCACACTTTTGTGAGCACGTAGACGCTGATGCCTAAGACGATGATGCAGGCTATTGCAAGGCCTATGGCTGAGACAACAAAGGCTGCCTCCCCCCACGACGGCTTGAATAGAGCGTATACACTTGCGCCTGTTACTGCCGTGCCTGCACCAAAGGCTATGTACCACCATTTTGGCTTGAAGAAGACATATGTTCCTAGCCCGACCACCAAGGTGTCGAATGCAACTATGCCGATGAATGTAGCTTCCCAAGACATTTGCGGGATCAAAACGAACGGGTGAATAGCGACTGCGGAATAGCTGGATAGGAAGAAAGCAGCTATTGCTAATGATGGAAATGTCACGACGAACATGAAGACTTTTGCGTGATTAAGCAACTTCTTTATTATGCCCAAATACGTGTTTACCGCAATTAGGTTTGCTAAAGCCACGACTAAGTAGAGAAGGCTATACCAAAAGCGCATGTATTCTCCGAAAAGTGCCATGAACTCTTTGCTTATGAGTAGTTGTCCGAAACCCGTTAAAGCTGCTAACTGATATATGTATGGTAGTTGCCATGGAAAATGTCGATCTAACAAGCATGTTAACAGACTTATGGCTAGAAAAAAGTCTATTCCTAGTAGTGCGAAGAACTCTGGCTGTAGTGGTAAAGGCATCTTGTACCGCACTCGAATGTCGTGTTTATTCTTATTTAAGTCGTATGAATTCGGAATCAAAATCCGAATTCTACGTATAATAATTAATCGGGGAAGATAAATCTTCTGTCGTAATATGCAATACATACGGCTTTTACACGAAAGAAAACGAGACTTTAAGATTGGGAAGAACTATCTCCTTGGAAGTGCTACTGCGGAAAACCCAAAGCGCTTATGAATCTCTCTCGCTAGTGTTTCGGCATGACCAAAGCGGAAATTATCTGTAATCACAAGCTTAGGTTTTGAGCGTCTGACGTATTCTATTAGCCCTTCAAAGTCTGAATGGTCACTTAAAGCTACCACGTACTCTTTATTTGCAATTTCACGGCAAGGAGAATCAAACTCCCATCCGCTAACATATACACGAAAAAGACCTTGACCAAATTTTCTTCTGGCGTTCATGTGGTAAAAAGCTACGCAAGGGGCGTTTCTTTCAATAAGCTCCTTTGCTTCTCTATCTTCAGATAATATTAGGCGCCCAAGACGCATGCCGTGCAGTTCGCAAGCTCTGGAAACATGGAAAACTTTTTCAGGGACAACAAAAGGACTATTTACATCTCTTTCGTGCAGAAGTTGCATGATTTCTTGGAGTTTTCCATGATAGCTAAAAACATACACTGTGCCTTTTTTCAATCCTTCATCTACTAATGAAACAAGCAAATCCTTGACGTCTTTATCAAAAGAACGTCTGCATGTTGGGCTTCCATACGTGGCTTCTATCACAAGGACGTCGGTGTCCACGACATGAGTTCCATCAACTTTAAAGTCTCCCGTATAAATAATTCTCGTTCCTTCGGCATCTTCAACAAGGACTTGAGCCGCACCTAGAATGTGGTCAGCGGGAAGAAACGTTATTCGCTCTTCCCCGTGTTGCAACGTTTTGCTGTAATCGAGTGTTTCTACATATCCGCCCATTAGGAATAGTGGTCCTTTAATAACATCGATTAAATCTTTCGTGGCTTTAGTCATCAAGATTTTTTCGCAGGCTCTTAAACTCTGTTGCAAACCAATAGTATGATCAGCATGAGCGTGGGTAACAACCCTTAACGGTTTGGATTCATCAAAAGCGTCACAGGCGACGTATTTTCCGAGAATAATTGCCCCTTTATGGGTTATTGTTGCTTTCAATGGCAAAGAGCCGCACCGTTTATGATGTAAAGTCTGTAACCAAGGTAGCGATGAATTTCGTGCCTTTGATGTAGCTCTCAATTTTGAGGTTTTCGTTAGGCGCGTGGGTATTGGACTCTGGATGACTACATCCGGCAGAAACAACCGGATAGCCCAAGAAGTTTCTGAACAAATGCATGGGACCTGAACCTGCACTGATAGGATAAATCACAGCCTTTCTTCCATAGACTTTTCTAGCAGTTTTCGCAACCAATCCCACAAAAGGGTCATCAATAGGTGTTCTTGTCGGCTCGGTGGAACCATGTTTTATAATTTTCAAATCCCGAAATCCATGTTTTTTCAGATGATTAACGAGTTTTTTAAAAATGTCATCAGATTGTTGGTTTGGAACCAGTCGGAAGTCCATTTTTGCTGAGGCTTCATGTGGCAAAACAGTTTTGGATCCTTTGCTAGTATATCCAGATATCAGACCGTTGATTGTACACGTGGGCTGGTATAACAATGCCTTTTGAGCTTCTAGCCCAGACTTACCCCGCAAGAATTTCCTTAAGCCAAGCTCCTTTTTTGTTTCTTCTTCTTCGAAGGGAATCTTTCTCATGCACTCAATTTCCTCACGAGAGGGTGATAAAATATCATCGTAAAAGCCATCGATCAAAATATTCTCTCCTTCATCCTTGAGAAGGTTCAGTGCCCAAATAAGACACCAAGCTGGATTCGGTATTAAAGGTGCATTTGCTGAGTGGACATCTTTTGATGCTCCTTTCGCCTTTAGTTCTACTGATAAAACTCCTTTCAACCCCAAGTGAAGCACTGGTCTTCCACTTCTGTCAGTGCCACCGAATTCCCAGATGGCCGCGTCGGCTGAGAATAGATTTTTATGCTTCTTTACAATGGGTTCAAGATGCGGGCTCCCGATCTCTTCTTCTCCTTCGACAAAGATTTTTATGTTTCCAGGCACGTCGCCTGTAACCTCTAGCAATGCCTGAACAGCCTTCAACCTTGAGACGAAATTGCCTTTGTTGTCTGATGTTCCTCTTCCATAGATTTTTCCTCCAGATATTTTGCCGCTAAACGGTTTGTACGTCCATTTTTCAAGAGGGTCCGGCGGCTGCACATCGTAATGGTCGTAGAAGAGGAGAGTTTTCTTGGATTTGAGTTCGCCGTAGACAACTGGATTTCCCTTTTTCTCACGGAGAATTTTTGTCGAAAATCCTATTTCTTTCATCATTTTCTCTACTAGTTCGGCACATTCTTGCACACCTTCGCCCTTTGCTGACACGCTAGGTTGTTTAACAAGCTTGACTAGATCGTCAACAAAATCGTCCACGTGCGCATCAATGTAATCATAAACTTTTCTTACACTCATTTACTTTCATCTCACGTTGTTTTTGGAGCAAGCCAATCAATAAGTTGTCGTGGGTTTTCGCATTTTATCTGAACTCTTATTGGTCCTAGGGGTGATTCCGCCACAGCCTTAGAGAAGGAGATGTGTCCTGAGTAGGCGACTTGCTTGTTTAGACAAAAGCTGATGCTGTTCCTGTTTAGTCCTTCGAAAAGGGCTCCTCTGGCTGCGGCGCGGATGCGTTCCCTGCGTAGCAGATTGCAAAGCTTTGTAAGTGTTTCCAGTCCCTTGGCTTCTGCTACTAGAAGATTTGCTTTATGTATGGGATTTATCTGCATTGGTATACTGCCGAAGAGGTTCTCGACAGCCCTCTTCACTTTTTCTTCAGATTCTGTTGGGTTAATCTCAACCTCCACGTAAACATTTACTTCATCCATTTCTATCAATCCTTCTCAAAGTTTTCCTAACTTTGTCTTTTACAAACTTTAACCTTTCCTCGTTCAGTATCATGTAGTCAGCCGTAGCGATAACGTTGCCTAGTCCTACTCGTAGCTCCCTTAACTCTCTTTCACGGAAGATTTTCCAGTTTTTGGGGTCGTCGCTTCTTTGGCGATGGTAGAGTCGTCTAAATCTAGTCTCTGGAGAGGCGTGAACTGCGATGAGAACAAAGGAGTGAAAATGCTTTTTGAATTCTTCAACTTCGCTCAGGCTTCTCACGCCGTCCACGATAATTCTATGTTTTTCTTCTCTTTCTATTTTCGGAATGCATCTTTTCGCTATGGCGGCTTCTCCTTCCAACTGCCTTAACTCAAGCATAATTTTTCCAAGGCTCTCTGGCGTTGGCTGCATGTTTCTTTTTTTTGCCTCATTTCGCACTTCATCTCCCATGACAACTGCTCCGTAGCCGCTTTCCTTTGCAACATTAACCACTATAGATTTTCCCGAACCAGGCATACCAGCTAAGCCTAGGACAAATTTTTCGTTCATCATAATCGTCCTTTGTCTCAAGTTTTAATGTAATGCTGGTCTTTTATGTTTTAGTTTTCAATATTCTGTTTGACATTCAGGAGATTAACATTTTGGCGATATTATGGTTATGGTAGTTTCTCAGAATAGTGACTCTTCGTTTATGTTAAAGCATTTATGAAAGAACAGAGTGAAGCATATAGAACAAGGAGAATCAAACCGATGGCAGAAGCAATAAGAAGTTTCATAGCTTTTGACATGGACGGCGAATCAGTTCTGAAAAAAATCACACAAATGCAGAATCTTCTAGCCAACTCGGGGGCCGACCTGAAACTTGTTGAACCAAAGAACATTCATATAACTATCCGTTTTCTCGGAAACATCAAGCCGACCACCGTTGAAAACATCTTCGAAGAAATGAAAAAAGTTCAGTTCATTCCCTTTAACGTCAAGATTAGCGGAGTCGGCGCGTTTCCAAAACTGAACTATCCAAGAGTCTTATGGGTTGGAATAACTGAAGGCGCTTACCAGTTAAAAAGCGTGTTCAGCCAGCTAGAACCCCATTTACGAAGCCTAGGCTTTGCGCCAGACTCGAAAGGCTTCAGTCCACACTTGACGATTGCACGTGTCAAATCTGGGAGGAATAAGCCTGCACTCATTAAATGTTTAACAGAAAACGCAAACTGCGAATTTGGAACCATTAGGGCTGAATGTCTGAGGTTGAAGAGAAGCGATTTAACACCTAAAGGACCGATCTACTCAACACTTAAAGAGTTTTGTCCACAAGAATGAATAGAAAGGATATGTACATGCAAGAAAAAATGGAAAAGGTTCGTACAGTAGTTCTGAGTCGGGTTACCCCGAAAAAGATGGAACGCGTTAGAATAGAGGCTTTGGCTAAAAAGTTGGAGAAGAAGATTTCTTCTGCTTCTAAAGCGTTAGATGTGAAATCCGTAGTGCGGGTTGAAGGTTCTGTTGCGAAGGACACGTGGCTCAGTGGAGAACCAGACATTGACATTTTTATGCGTGTACCCGCGACAATACCTCGCAAATCTTTTGGAGACGTATGTCTAAAAATAGCCAGAAAAGCCACAAGAGGCTCGGAGCAGATTGAAAGGTTTGCAGAGCATCCGTACCTTGAGGCGATGGTTGATGATGTTAGAGTAAATGTTGTTCCGTGTTATGATGCTGAGCGGGGAGAATGGTTAAGCGCGACGGACAGAACCCCATTTCACACGGACTATATTAAGAAACACTTAGATGACCAGGCTCGGGACGAAGTACGCCTGTTGAAGAAGTTTATGAATGGTATAGGTGTTTACGGTGCTGAAATAAAAATTGGTGGTTTCAGTGGATACTTGTGCGAACTTCTTATTTTGCATTATGAGTCTTTCATAAAAACTTTGAAGGCGTTTGCCCACCATAAGCGGAGGATAGTCGTGGACATTGAAGGCTTTTACAAGGGAAGAGAAGGTGAGTTGCAGCTTTTATTTAATGAGCCTATAGTTATTGTTGACCCGGTTGATCGAGGAAGAAACGTGGCTTCGGCTGTGCAGCCGGAGAAGCTGTACACGTTTGTAGCTGCTGCCAGAGCTTTCCTAAAAGAGTCGAATCTAAAGTTTTTCTATCCGCGGAAAACAAGAGCTTTGAATTCGAAGAAGATGATGAAGAAACTGAAGAGCCGCGGTTCGGCAATTATTTTCGTGACTTTTGGAAACGTTGACGCTGTTCCAGATGTTTTGTGGGGTCAACTTTACAAGTCTCAGCGTTCTCTGCGCAAGCTTGTTGAACTAAATGATTTTAAAATCATAAGAGACGTTGCTTGGAGTGATGAGAAAAGAGCTACTATGCTCATTCTTGAGCTTGAAGATTGGCGTCTTCCGGGTGTCAAGAAGCATTTAGGACCACCTCTTGAGAAGGAACGTGAATGCGAAAACTTCGTAGGGAAATACGTGAATAATCGCAATGTGGTTTCTGGACCTTACATCTCTAACGGGAGATGGGTTGTAGAGGTTCGAAGAAAATTTACTGATGTGCGTGACTTGCTCGATGAAAGGCTAAAAGACGGCGGCAGAAACGCTGGCATGGCAGAAGGAATCTCTAAAACCCTCAAAAAAGGATACAGAATTTTGGTAAATGAGGAAATTGTCAAGCCTTATGCTAGGAATGGCGAGTTTGCAGAGTTCTTAACAGAGTTTCTTTCTGGCAAGCCTAAATGGCTAGAAAACGCTTAAGCTGAGCACTATTAATGCGGTGCCAAGAAGCCAGCAATAAGCGGCGAAAAGGTAAAATTTCTTCCTTACCAAGATTTTCCAGAGAAGTTTTACGGTTAAGTAGCCTACGAGCATTGCCAAGGTTATCCCTGCGAAAATTTCAGTCCAACCCAATCCTGCGGTTGCAAGTTCGCTAGACTGTTTCCAGATTGTCAGGCCTAAAGCGCCGAGTATGGATGGAATCGACAACAGAAAAGAGAATTTGAAGGCTTTTTCTCGTCTTATTCCGAGCAGTAGGGCGATGGCGATGGTTGTTCCGCTTCTTGAGATGCCCGGGACTATAGTTATGCCTTGGGCTGTGCCAATTATTGCGGCAGCGATGTAAGTTATATTGTCAGTTTTTTCTTTGCCCGTTTTTGAGAAGTATAGAAAAGTTCCGCAGATTAGGAATGCCACGGCTATGGGCAGGATGTTTTGGAAAGCAGTTTCTATGAAGTCGCCGAAAGCTAAACCGATTAAAGCTGTGGGAATTGCTCCAACAATTATTAAAGGGATCAGTCTTCCGCAGTCTGTTTTGAAGTCAAGCTGCACAAGAGCTGATAGGATGTTTCTGATGTCGCTTCTGAAGAAGAGTAGAATGACGATTAGTGTGCCTACGTGTAGAATTACGTCGAAAAGTATAGGAGCTTTTAATCCTAAATAGTGCTCCGCTAGTTTTAGGTGGCCGGTGCTTGATATCGGTAACCATTCTGTTAAGCCTTGGATTATGCCTAGGAGTATGGTTTTTACTAGTTGTTCCAAAGGTTTTTCGCCGCTTTTCTATTTTCGAGTTAGGTTTAAAAGATTAGTTTACGTAACTTGTTAATCTAAATGTTGGTGCAAACCTATGAGCCGATATCCACCGGGAGACCGTGAAGATCGCAAGATCCTTGCGACAATGCCCATTGAAAGACTTCTTGACTATTTTTTTCTGCAGATCCGAAATTTGTGGCGTGTTGATGGCTTATACTTTCTAGGTATTGAGAAGCGTTTTGGGACTGAGGCAGCGACCGAGATTGATGCTGGCGTCTGGCAGGCAATGGCTGCGATTGAGGCGAAGAGTCTGCAGAAAATGTTTGATGCTGGCGAAAATCCTGACGTGCCAACGATTATGGATTTGTTGCGGCGGTCGAGTTGGGCTTTGGACCAGCCGTTCAAGACTGTTCAAGTAGGCTCTAAGCAAGCTACGTTAAGCGTTGACAGATGCAGAACACAGGAGACACGTTTGAGTAAGGGATTACTCGAGTTTCCATGCAAGAAGGTGCGGTTTGGGTATTTGGAGAATTTTGCTAAGACTTTGAATCCTAAGGTGGAAGTGACATGCCTAGTCTGTCCGCCTGACGAGCATCCAAAAGAACTATGGTGTAAATGGGAGTTCAAACTATGATTTTGATAGCTTATCCCCCAAGAGGGCAACTCAAAAATCGAAAAAGTGCTCCAAAGAAAGCAGAAAAATTGAGAAAGTTCCCTAATGCCTCTCTCTGCTAATGTCTTCCTTGCGACTAGAAGCAATGTTAAGGTCTAAAGACAATTAGAATAGCTGAATCTCTACAGAGTCAGGGTTCTTTCCAGTATTTGCGTAGAATATGTTGGAACCTGAAGGCAATTGCTGCTAGGAGCACAGCCCACACTACAAGGGCAAGGAGGAGGCTTCTATTGCCTATGTGAGGCGAAAATGTGACATACACAAATGTTGTAAATCCGAAAAATGACAAGATTAACGTGAAGATCAACAATGTATTTATACAGAATCTTCTCAGATGAAATCTAAGAGATTTCTTGACCCGTAAGTAATAAAGGATTTCAATTGCAGCATTCATAGTGAGCATCCCAGTGACAACAAATGGAAGACCCCATTTTACAAGAAGATCAAACGTCGAATTGAATAGATTATTTTGCATGAGATACACAAGATAGCCCATGAAAATGAAAAAAACCACAATAAAAGATACTGCAGCCTTCATGTAGAGCCGATTTTTCTCTTCCCAAGACATTGGAGGAGACTCATCATCCATTCTGCATCACTACACGATTCGCTTTCTGAACATATTACTTTTTCTGGCAAACCAGAAGTGCACCAGAGACGTTCGGCTTTCTCGCCAAACTCCCATCAATGCGGACAAAGTCGCTTACGACGAATCCGACCTCGCTAATTGCTGGGACTACTGGTACCAAGGTAGTCGCTATGAATGAATCTTTTTCCATGGATTCTTGCTTTAAGGTTCGCAGAAGTTGCTTGTACCATTATCGGTCAATTGCCTAAATCTTCAATTCATACCAGTGATTCATAAGCTTTTTAGCGTTACGTTACTGAAACTAACGAATCTAGTTCAAAACAGGAGACACAAAATTGACAGTATGCAAAAAACGTCTTTCAATATTGTTGACACCTTTGGCTTTAATGGTCATCCCACTTATTGTGCAAGCTGCTATTATTACAACATGCACTTTGGACAAAAGCGTATACAACAGAGGCGAAACGGGGTTCATTACGGTCACTATTTACAATGACAAGGATGACAAGATTAGAGTGAGCGAATTAACCGCTGCTATAGATTATTACTACGATGATGGAAACTCTTATCTTCAAACGTTCTTCTCAAGCGCCGATCTCCCTATAGAAATTCAGCAAGGTCAATCAGAAGACTTCTTGATTCCGTTCAGCCTTCCAAACAACATAGCCCATGGATACACTGAGCTTTTGGTAAAGGCCAAAACAGATTTATGGAATAATAACTCTCAAATCTGGTTTATGTCCGATCATCCAACATATCAACCTGTATTGTACATCGAGTCACCCTACAAGCAACAATTCGAGAATCAGCAAGCGATTAACGATCAGCTACAACAGCAAATACAGGAACTCCAACAGCAAATAAGTGAATTGCAAGCAGTTAATAACACCAATACGACTATGATGTATATCTTCGGCTCTATCACGGTAGCCTTTGCGTTGATGACAGTTTTCCTGATGATCCTTAATAGAAGGTCAAAAGGGATAACACAACCTGCAGTCTAGCCGCGCGTGTGTCACGTCGCCTTCCTATTTTTTTCAAACTCATTTTCTAGAATAGAGCGCGCGCCAAGGATCGGCTTCTAGATGAGAGAAAATCTCCAATATAAGTGAAGAGCGATACAAGAAAGTGAAGTCCTGATAGATAGAGGAATTGAACTCGAAACCGGGCTGTAAGAACATGGAGAAGTCTTGCAGTAGTTCCAACCAGGCAGAAACAAACAGCCTATCTGGAAGACAAAATCAAGAAACAAGGGCTAGGAGAGAAAGGAAAACCGCTGATATTCCAAATAAATTTCTCCCTTCATATGTTCCATCTTTACAGATTCTTAAACAATTGATTATACTGTAAACGTCCAGAATGCGTTTAATATTATGGTAGAACGATTTAGAATGGGTTAGTGTGGAAATTCAAGGTGGTAGGATGTTTGTTTGGTTTCTCATTTCAGTATTAGGTGTGATTGCTATGATACCTCTTCATTTTTTGTCAGTTGAGCATCTAAAACTTGAAGAAAGACATGGGAAGGAGAAAGGAACCAGAATCGGCATGATTTATGGTCTAATTTCAGGCTGGGGTTTCTTCTTGTTTTGGATCGGAATCTGGTTTTCACCTCAGCCTAGATTTGCCATTCCAATTCTTCAGAATTTTTCAACCTTGGTTCCGCTTCTCAGTCTTTCCATTTCTTTGCTTCACCTAATAATTTCCGTCCCATTCCTTATAGCGGGTTCTTGGCTTGCAATCAAGGGTGTAAAAGAGACAACCCTGAAAGTAGCAGAAACGCACAGAACAGAGACAATCGTTACCACAGGTAGTTACTCCATTGTTAGACATCCTCAATATCTTGGCGGATTATTGGCACATACGGGGATTTCGTTCCTATTGTCTGCATGGTTTTCTTTGCTCTTCACTCCCGTGATGATTGCACTTGTTTATTCTATCTCATGGAAAGAAGAGGAAGAACTAATCAGGGAATTCGGTGAAGAATACGAGGACTATAAGAAACGGGTGGCAATGTTAATGCCACGATTAAGCCGGCGTAAAAAGTGATTGAACCATCCTACAAAAAAGGAAGGTTAGAAGTTGACTTGTTCTAACTGTCTTCTGATTCCCTGCTTTTGCTTCGAGCATTCCTTCTATTTCGGGGTGAGGGAATGCAGCAAATTTCTAATCTTCTCTCTAGTTTTCTGCTGGTTGACGAAGTCCTCATCAGACATCAGAAGAGTCCCGGCAAACTCTGTGGCTATATCTTTCGTGAGGAGGTCCAGTTCCTCAGCGCTCCAGATCTCATCTTGAGCGCGTTCGAATCTCTCGTCGCTGGTGCAACACTTGGTGATAAGTCCAGCTCGTAAATCAACTAGTTCCGAGACTTTTTTATCATCAAATTTAAGATTGAAACCAAGCTTGTTCAAAGTTTTGAGGACCGTTTTCACCTGTTCTTCAGCGAGTTTTTTGTCGTGGAAGGTCTGCGCGCTAACCTTTCCAACAGTGAGAAGGAAATCTTCAGCGGCTGCTCTGTAGTAGCTCTCGATGAGGTGACCGCAGCGTTCTTCGCGTACGACTTCTACCATGTTACCATGCATGAGCTTTTTGATGTGATGATACAGTGCTTGAGGAGTGAGGTTTAGTTCTGTGGCTATTTGACTCACGGTCATTTCCTTAACTCGAAGCAGATACAGTATTTTTCTTCTAGTTTCGTCAGCCAGAAGTTGGAAAGCCTTAGGGTCTCTCAAAACTTGGAAAGGTTTCATGATTGTTTCACAGTAAAATATTGGTTGAATGAGTATAAAAAGCTTTCCTTATTAAAGCGATACCTTTATATACAGCGGATGGAATAATATGAAAACGAGGATTTGAATACCAAAATGGTGATTGAAATGACCCATAAATGTGTAAACAAAGATGAATACATGTGCGCTGAACATAGAGAAAAAACTGAGGCTAAGACTGTCAAGACGAATTTGCGCACAAGGTTCCTTCAACTACTTGGAGTAAACAAAGATTCCGAGTATTCCCTAAATGTTCAAGTCAGTCACGCTAATACTTCCATAAATAACATTTACAATTACGGACAGGAAATCGACACCGCAATGTTGGAGGCCGAGCGCAAGAAAGCTGAAGCGACAACCGCGGCAGAATTGAACAGACGACGTCTCTTCTGATAGAAAGAACGAAACGTAAACTCCTAACTCCTCTTTCTTTTTTTATAAAGTGAGCTACAGATGAATTAATAGAATCAGAATTTTCGAAAGAAAAATATTGCAAACATCTGAGAACCAACCTTTTCTTCTCTTCCCAAGCGCGTATGCGCATGAAAAACAAAAAAACTAAATGTAATTCGTTAATAGAGTATTGATGATTTAGGGAGGTGAAGAATTGCCGAAGAAGAAGAAAGAGAAAGGTAAGGCTGAAGAGGTTGCTGAGAAGACTGGAAAAATAGTTGGGAAAGGTCTCAAGAAAGGTTTTGGAATAGCTAAAGGCATTGGAAAGGGAATAAAAGAAGGAGTTAAAGGAGAAGAGAAAAAGAAGAAGAAGTAACAAACCAAGCCATGGTGAAGTGGTTAGATTGAAGATTTTGCTTGATGAAATGTATGCAGGTCTTAAAGAATATTTTGAAACTTTAGGTTGGGAAGTAATTACAGCTCAGGATGCAGGGTTGCAAGGAGCGAGGGATAAGGATATTGTGGAGCACGCAAAAAACAACAATTTACTCCTCGTAACCCAAGACCAGAAACCGGCAGACCTAGCAGAACTCACGGGCGTAAAATATGTACTAATCTCCAACGCAATGATCGCCAAAATTGCTGACGAAAAAATCAGAGAAAAATATCCAAGCACAAAAAAGACAACAAAATAACTTTCAAACAAAGGGTCGAATGGCAAATCAAGCTTTACATTAACGCCTTCTGCTTTTCTCCAGAGATGAAGTTTGAAACTCTAACGCCCACCAGTCTTATTTTTCTGTCAGACCTTAGATAGGCTCGCATCAGTTCTCTTGCGGTTTTCTTCAAGTCTTCTAAGCGATTTGTAATAAACGGCAAAGTTTTGCCATGCGTGTGAGTTTCGAAGTTCTCATAACGAACCCGGATAGTAACCGTTTTAAAATGAAGTTGCTGCCTCGCAACATCCTCATGCACTTCTTCAGAAAGCTCATCTAAAGCCTGCAATACGCAATCAAAATCTGATGTGTCCTTTTCAAATGTCACGTCACGGCTGATAGATTTGATTCTGCTCCTTTCCTCAACCTCGCTTCTGTCGATTCCATGCGCCATTAAACACATCTGTGTTCCCATAACACCAAAAGCTTCCGATAAAACTGTGCGGTCACAACGCGCTAGATCGCCTATGGTCTTGATTCCTATATCTGCAAGTCTCTGCTCAGTTTTCCGCCCGATCCAAAGAAGCTTACGCGCGGGTAGCGGCGCAAGAAACTTTTCCACTTGCTCTTCTTGGACAACTGTTAAGCCGCCTGGCTTCTGAAAATCGCTGGCTATTTTTGCGACAAGCTTGTTCGAACTAATGCCAATCGAGCATGTAAGCTTTTGCTTGTCGTAAACCTCAGCTTTTATCTTGTGCGCTAATGTTTCCGCTTCAGCGAAGTCCTTCACCTTCGAGCTTACGTCTAAGAAAGCCTCGTCTATGCCCCATTGCTCAAACTTGTCCGAATACTTTCGCAATATGTCCATAATTTCATTGGAAACTTTTATGTAAAGCTCGTAGTTGATTGGCAGATAAACGGCTTCAGAGCAAAGTTTCCACGCCCTTGAAATTGGCATTCCAGACCTGACACCAAACTTTCTTGCTTCATAATTGCAGGTGCTTACGACTCCTCTACCTTTCCCTTCCTTCGGGTCAGCTCCCACAATGACTGGTTTTCCCTTAAATTCTGGATGCTCCCTCTCTTCAACAGCCGTGAAGAAATGATCCATATCCAAATGAAATATTATTCTCTTCCTTTCACTCATGAATACTCTGTTCCAAACATGTTATTTCAGATAAAGACTAGTACATCTGCCAATTTGAATCTGTCGAAATAAATATGCACGCCGTTCAGTCTATGTTTAGCTTTACTAACGATTTTCTATTCATAACCCTTAATGCCACCGACTTTTAAATAAATGAGACAATAGTCGGAGGAAAAACTAGATGAATAGCATGTCAAAAGAACTTGCCCATCAAATAGCTGTTGATTTTCTTAAGAAAAAGAGAAACACGGAAAAGATTGACGTTTCCGAGGTTGAGAAAGAAAAAGAAGTTTGGATAATCAGAGGAACATGTCCCATAGATTTAGAGGGGCATCCTTGGGCTGAAAAATTCAAAGTCATTGTAGATCAAAAAGGGAAAGTCATATCCACAGACTTTTCGTTGCTGTAAAAGATTCAGTCTCAGCTTTGAAGTCTTAAGCCACCATCTTCAATCAAGTAAATTCTGTCCGCCACATCAACTATTTTTTCATCATGCGTCGCCACAACCACAATTGCCTTCTTTTTCCTATTTATTTCAAAAAGCAAGGCGATTATCTCCTTGGCAGTTTTTGAATCAAGCTCGCCCGTAGGTTCATCTGCAATAATCATTTCAGGATCATTAGCAAGCGCCCTTGCTATGGCTACACGCTGCATTTCACCCATACTCAACTCCTTAGGTCTGTGAACAAGTCTATTACTCAGACCAACGGCTTCAAGGAGCCGCAAAGCCTTTTCCGTCTGCTCTTTTGACGATTTGCCAGCTAAAGCCATTGGTAACTCGACATTTTCCAATGCACTAAGCGTCGGCAACAAGTTAAAAGTCTGAAAAACAAAGCCCATGCGCAAAAGCCTGATTTTTCTATGTTCACTGCTGGACAAAAGCGAGACATCTGCATCGTCAATACAAATCTTTCCAAAAGTTGGATAATCGTTTAGTCCTATGAGATGCAGAAGTGTAGACTTTCCAGAGCCGGAAGGTCCAACTATTGCCATGAACATTGCCTCAGTGATTTCTAGATTAACCTTGTTGACAGCAGTTATCTCAGATGGACCTAAACGGTATATCCTCGTCAAATCCGTTGTTTTCATTCTCATTAGTATTCAGCCCTCAAAACCTCAGCTATCCGCATCCTCATGGCATTTAACGCTGGAACAACTCCTCCAATACAAGAAACACTGACAATTGCCGCAAAAATCTCAATCAGGTAAAGAGGAGGAACAATTTCGAAAATACTCGGGAAAAACTGCGCAAGTGAAATGTTCGTGTAAAGGCTTGCCAAAACAAGAGCCAACAGAGACCCGAAGAATATGCCGAGAACACCGCCCAAAACACCGATTAATGTTGACTCAACAATCACGACACGAAAAACGTAGCTTACTGATGCCCCTATGGCGTCTAAGGTCGCGAAGTCCCTTCGTCTCTCTGAAACGCTCATGAGCGTAACAGTCATGACAAGTATCAAACTCATGGCAAAAACTACCGTTTGAAGGCCAAGATTCCACGTCTCAACCTGAACTAAAATGGGCTGAATCATGTCATTTCTTTCATCTTCCGTCAAAGCATTGACATATGATATTTGATTCTCAATGGCGTCCGCCAAATTTTTCTGTGTGGTTCCTTGAACGGGCTTTGCAGTGATTATGTTTACGCTACCGCGGTAATTGTAGATTTCTTGCGCGAGCTTAAGCGACATGACAACGCAGCGATTTAACAAAGCTAGTTTCGTGTCAAGAATTCCCACAACTTCTAGCTCGTAACCGTTAATCAGTATTTTTGTTCCCACACTCCAGCGATACTGATCAGCCAGAGAAGGACCAATGACGGCTTCGTTACTTGACTCGTTTATGGGGAAATGCCCAACATTGCCTTTTAATGGCGTCGATCCGAAAATTGAGCGCCAGTCTTCAACTGGTACGCCCATGCTAAAATTCTCGGGAACTGGAATGAGTGTTCCGCTGACTTCTATAGAAGGCGTGACGAATAAAATGGGAACTGTTTTTTCTAAACCTGTAATGTTTTTAATCTTATTGACTGTGGAGTTTTGTGGGAGCATGCCACCGCCGATTGGAATTGCTTGGATCACAATGGCGTCTTTGCTTACAACCATGACCTGACCTGAGAATAGTACGTTCATTTCCTTGATTACTGTTGCATACCGCATTGTTGTCGCGCCAACCGCTATAACGAAGGTTGTTGCCAAGGCTACACCTATGATGCACAACAAGGTTCGCAACTTTCTACGAGACAAGTTGCGGAAACAAAGCGTCAGCAACCGCACTCTGAGTTCTCCCTGAACCAAGGAGTTCATATCATAAAAACTATATATAAAACATTAACAGAACTAGGTGTGGAAATTTTGATATATGAGGGAAGAATATGAAGAAAAAGATCTTAGCGATATCCGCGGTAATGCTACTCTTACTTGCAACCTTTGCCTCGACATCGATTAATTTGCCTGCCTTTGTGAATGCAATTGACGGCGTTTTTTTTGGCAATATTTATGACTATGGAGTGGATACTGATTTTGATGGGCTTCTCAATTTTCTCGTCATCGACGTGGAAATTAGTGTTTCTGAGCCTGGGATTTACACAGTTCGAATAGACCAGCTATGGGACGTTTACGATTATTATCTTGGGCTTCCTAGCTCAAACGAAACCTATCTAGACGTTGGAACACATAATGTCAGCTTATCATTCAACGGAATAGCGATATATGCTGCAGAGTTTAGCCCGGCAAGAATTAGAGGTCTTTCAATAAAGCACGAGACCTATTCTGAGGGCTACTTTGGCGATTATCCTCTGAGCGAAGTCTATTACTACACATTATTTGATAGTGGAGCAGTCCTCACAGGCGCGATCTACGATGAGGGTGCAGACACAGATGGCGACGGATTTTTCAACTATCTTGAAGTGGGAGTGGAGCTCAATGTTACAGATGCCGCATTGTATGAAGTTGTTGTGTCGGGACTGTGCAATGTCTCTTACTACTATTACGATTACATATACGTCAGCAATGCCACAAGAAAGTACCTCATGCCTGGAGACTCTCAAATCTTGAACGTCTCATTGTATGGGGCGCAGATCTATGCTTCGCATGCAATTAACATTTCTATCGTTGAATGGATATTCCTTTATGTTTGTGAAGACTATATTACTTACCAGCTTGACTCCAGAAACTATCATCCATTAAGCAAACCGTACAATTATAAAGAATTTGAAGTGCTAGCTTACTTCACCGGAACAATGATTGACGAGGGCATTGACAATGATATGAATCTAAAATTTGATTATCTTCAAATAAGCGTCGAGATCAATGTCACGGAACCAGGCGACTACTACGTGGAATTGATGAACCTTGTCGATGACGCTTTCAATTACATTAACGTGTCTGAAACGGTGTCAGAGTATCTTGACGTCGGTCTTTACATGATAAACCTGACCGTCTATGGTCCAAGAATTTATGCGTCAAAAATCGACCCCTTTTACATCGAAATCGTTAATCTTTACAGCATTTCGAACGGTTGGAAAACCATATTAATTGATAAACTTTCAAATGTGCCTCTTTCCAGACCTTACAATTACACAGAGTTTGAATCACTGGCGGTTTTGACTGGAAATATCTCGGATAGAGGCGTTGACGTCGATGGTGATTTGTTATTTGACTACTTGGAGATTGAAGTGGAAATTAACGTGACGAAAGCCGGAAGATATCGAGTTTCCGCGTACGGACTATTGGAACAAGTAAATAGCACATACACTGACTGGTTATACGCCTATCAATCAGTGGAGGCAGATTTTGATGTTGGTGTTCACAGAGTGGCTCTGAACTATGAGGGACCAAAGTTTGCAATTGAACGATTTAGCCCCACAAACATTACTGACATCAGCCTCAGCGAAGGTGCATATCTTTATATGCAACTCGACTACATTTCGTCGGCTCCGCTTTCCACGAGATACGATTATACACTTTTCAACGCTCCCCTAGAAGACATGCAAGTCGATTTCACGGTTTATCCAAACGGCACAATTGAAGTTAGTGGCATAGCTAACTCTACACATATGTATCCTTCAAACACAGGTCCTATCGCAAACGCTACGCTGAGCATCTCAACAATTGACGAGACAACAACAGGTACGGTCAAAGGCACAATGGCTATTCCAGAAGGCGCCATGTACAATTGGCCATATAACTCAACTGCGGCAGCGTTGACTTCGCATTATGACAATGGAATATTGAACACTACGTTGGTCGCCGCCTTACTCATGCCCACGCAAGGAGGAATCACGTATCCAACCAACGCAAGCGATTTCAAATTAACCAGCAAATATGCAAATGAAATGCTCAACATAGAATTGTGGGGAGAAACAGAAATACCCGCACGTGAGAGCATGTTTCCGTTGAACGTCACCGATTTCACGGTGCTTGCAGAATATGTTGGAAAAGAAATCATGGGAAACGTCACCTTCCACGCGCTTCCAGGCTTTCCAATAGGCGATGTTAAGGTGGACTTCAGTGGTAACCAAACTTATCTTTATCTAACTGGGCACATCAATTTGACTTACGGCAACTTTTTCGATATGATAGAAATAAACTCCACGGTACTCAATGAAATGCTTGCCAATTTCAGTAGAGACATGCCAGGACCTACAGGTCTAGTATACAATATGACTGAGGGTTTGCTTGAATGCACCCTGTGGGAGACAACAATGAATCCATGGACTAACGACACCGAAGAAATGGGCGCGGATGTGCAATATAACGTCACCATCAATGGTAATTTCACAGACTTCTTTGCCAAACTTTTAGGTCAAATGCTTTTCGGAGGATCCTATCCCGAAGGAGAGCAACTTGTCTTCGCTGCATTGGATTCGGCATTCAACTCGGTTGAAAATGGCTCGATGCTACTGAACTACTATCATAGTTCAGGAATAGCGTCAGTCAATCTGAATTTAGCATGTGACGTAGGTGCATTATGGAGTAAGGCATTGGAACTTATACCTTCCACAGTGCCGCCTGAAAATGTGGTCCAGGTTGAAACATGGCTTAAGATTGCAAACGCCACCGCATACGCCATCAAAGACGTCAGTTTGAACGCGTCCTACTCAAAATTGGAAGAAAGACTAGATCTAGACGCTTGGCTCTTAGCCAACATAACTCAGCTCAAAGGCGATATGACCCCAATCTTGCCAGACGCTGTGCCTCCAGAAATTAAGGAAGCAGTTGAATCTTATCTAAACACAACCTACTGCACGCTAACAGGTGCTAACGCAACTTTCAACTACATAAACAAAACAGCTGACTTCGAAATAAACTGGGTTCTTCAAGGCGACTTTAAAGCACAACTAAACCATACAAAGCAGCTCATCCTGAGTCTCTGGACAATTGCAAACCCTGGTGGACCGTCAGAACTATTAGAAGTACTTAACGATACAGAAGTGAACATCGACAACTTCTCAGCTGAGCTCAAAATAGGCGGAGACTGGATGTACATGGCCTTTGATGGACTAGTAATACAGCCTCCGAAGGACGAAATGGACTTCATAAGGTTCAAGCTTTACAGGTTCTTTAACATGACAAGCGAGGATCCGTATGAGCCGCCGAGAGAGTTTGAGAAGCTGAAAATCGCAATAGCTGCCGGTTTCAATGGGACACACACGATTCTTCTGTATGCGCCGGGTACCTTGCCAACTCCGGACGTAACATCGCTGGATTACAAAGCTATGACGTGGCAAAACGTGACATTCAGCAGCTTGAAGGATTTGCAGTTCCGAATAGCGTATCAGGGGGTCATAGATTATCTTGGAAAAACGTATTATGTTCCGATATTCACAAATTCAACAGCGAGCAACTTCGGCTTTAATGCCGACACAAAGACCATAAGCTTCAACGTTACTGGGACAAGTGGAACAGGCTTCTCCGAAATCACAATTCCGAGAGCGCTCCTGGATGCTGCGCCAGAGGAGTGGGTTGTCAAAATTGATGGAACAATTTTGTCTTCAGAGAACTTCACTATAACTGAAAACGTTGGATATGTCTTCATAAGCATGAACTATTCCCATTCAGAACACGTTATTGAGATAACTGGCACGTGGATCGTTAAAGAATTCCCACTGGAGATGCTTCCACTGATTCTGGCAGTATTAAGCCTCATGGCAGCGGTGATCGTAGTTAAACAGAGAAAAAGATTGGGCACAGTAACAGCAAAGTACCAAAGCGCAATTCGCACATTCGCAGGCAAGCTTCGCCAGCTAAGAACCTAGCTTTCCTTCCTCCATTTTCTTTTCGAGAGTCAAAAGTTATATCTGAAAGTTGACAAATACATCTTATAGAGTGAAATGTCCTTGTTCAAAAAAATTCTAGTCCCACTGGATGGTTCTGAACACTCATTAAAAGCCTTAGGAACCGCAGTTCAAATAGCCAAAAAGTTCGACGCGACGGTAACATTAATTCATATATATTCCGTCACTGCAAGACCTGTCGTTATGCCAGAACCGACAACTCTAACGCCCCCCGGAGTTCCAGTTATGACTCCAGCAGATGTTTCCAAGGTTGTGGAAGCAACTCGCAAAGCTGGCGCCAACATTTTGGCTGAAGGTGAAGAAAGGGTCAAGGCTGAGAATGTTCGGGTTGAAACAGCACTTGTGGAAGGACACGTAGTTCAAGAGATTGTCAGGGCGGCGAATGAAGGAGGTTTTGATTTGGTTGTCATGGGTGCTAGGGGCATAAGCAGAATAAGGGAGATACTTCTGGGGAGCGCAAGCGATGGAGTTATACGGCATGCTTCTTGCCCAGTCTTAGTCGCCAAGTAGCCTAGTACATCAATGATAATTCAATTGATTTGGCTGAAAATTCTGTTGAACAACAGAAATTCTGAATACGAAGTAGGACACATCATCGGTTTTCAGTTTTCGCTGAAAAGAGAATATAGAAAGATATTTTTGCTTAATCGACTAAAGAATGGAATTCTGAGCGTGAAATTTGATGGAAAGGGATGATTTTATTCGAGAACCTGTTAAGCACATAAGAATAGACGGAAAATTGACGGTGGACCAACTAATCCAACAGTTCAGAAATTCCGGCTCATTTGGGGCTGGAAGGCTTTCCGCCGCGTGTGACATCTATGAACGTATGCTGCGAGACGAGAAATGTACGGTGTTCTTGGCTTTGGCAGGTGCTGTTGTTCCGGCCGGTATGCGTTCGCTCATTGCGGACTTGATCCGTGAGAGACGCATTGATGTGGTTGTGAGCACGGGAGCAAACATGGTTCATGACGCCATAGAAGCTGTCGGCGGCCATCATTACAAGGGACACTGGTTTGTCGACGACTATGTTCTCTACAAATACCACATATATCGTATTTATGACGTTTTTGTGCCTGAAGAAGACTTCACGAAGCTTGACTATAAGCTTGTTGAGATATACGACGAGATAGCAACTGAAAGCAACGGAAAAAGCTTGTCTTCAAACGAGTTTACATGGGAATTAGGTCGGAGACTTAGCGATTCAGACTCGATTTTGCGGGCTGCTTATGAAGCCGGAGTGCCCATCTTCCTCCCTGCAGTGCGAGATTCAGAATTTGGGTTTGCCTACTGGCTTCATGCCTCGCGGAAAACTTCCGGAAAACTATTGCTGGTGGATGCCTTCAAAGATTTACCTGAAATAGTCAGCATTTGCAAGCGTTCCCCCAGAAATGGTATGATGGTTATTGGTGGAGGAGTGCCGAGAAACACTGTCCAGTCTGCTGCTCTTGCGTCAAAAAAAGGCATGGACTATGCTGTAATAATGACTATGGACCGTCCCGAAATTGGAGGCCTATCCGGCTCAACATTAGAGGAGACGGTGAGCTGGGGAAAAGTGAAAAGCGCGGCAAACAAAATCATGGTTATTGGTGATGCAATGATAGTTTTTCCGATTATTGTTGCTTCGGTTCTAGAAAGGCTTGGTGAAGACTTCAAGCGGGCGCCGTATCTAAAACCCAAAGGAATTGGTGGAATCTAGATGGAAGAAAAAGCCAAAACGGCACAGAAATTTTGCGGAAACTGCGGCAGCCACAACGCATACAATTATCCAAACCAAGTTTTCTGCACACTGCGCTTTTCGAAAGGCAAAGAACCAATAGTACAGACTTTATGGTGCTGCGAAGAATGGAATCCCTCTAGCCAAGAATGCTACTGCATCAAAGAAGCCGAGAAAAAGCAAAACAAGAGATAATTTCTCGTTTTTCTTAATCCAACGCTAAGGTTATTACATCGGTTTTTTAGATTAGATTTGTTACTTGCGTTAGCCCGGTGGTGTAGTGGTCAAGCATGAGGGCCTCTGGAGCCCTTGACGAGAGTTCGAATCTCTCCCGGGCTACTACTTCAAACCCTCAAAATGCGCGCAAATCAGCCGCATTTTCGCTATAAAACCGATAGAAATTGCTATTGAAATGCGAGCAAATAGAACAATTCTATAGAACGTTCGAACTCTCGGGTTAATGATGGTTCGAGGGTTGGGTTTAAATTCTCGGGATTGTACTAATGGAGCTCAGAATTGCGATTGGCATGATTTAAGAGATTTGTTTATTAAGTGGAATGGCGTTCACTTTTTTGCTTAAAGAAGTATATCATTGAACCAAACAGGCCCCATATGATCCCGAATACCAGCGGTTTTATATCAAAAAAAGCCAGAAGCATAAGCGAGGTAATGATTCCGATGATTGGCATTAGCGGATATAGTGGTGTTTTGAAGGGGCGATTCAGGTAAGGTTTGCTTCGTCTAAGTTTGATCAGTGACAAGTTTACTAAAGAAAAACCTATCAGAAATCCGAAATTAATTGAATAAACCACGAATTCAAGGTTGTCTATTATGGAGAAAAATATGATGAAGATTGAACCACTGATAATCGCTACATAGGGAGTTTTACAGTGTTTATGAACTTTTCTAAGAGCCTTTGGAAAATGTCCATTCTGACTCATTGCATAAGCGGCTCTAGAGGAAGCAATGATTGCTGAATTGAGAGAAGTCAACGCAGCAATTAAGCCAGCAGTGGTGAGTAGTATGACGCCGACGCTGCCCATGGTTGTTTCTGCTACTAAGTTCAATGGAGTCGGTGATTTGCTCAAAACGTCAGGAGAGAGTATGCCGACTGTCACGTACACCACAAGACAATACACAATTATCAAGATCAGTGAGCAGAGAATCATGGCTCTTGGAATTGTTTTCTCCGGTTCCTTTATTTCTGCCTGAGCAGCGGCTATTGCCTCAACTCCCAGATATGTTTCGAAAATGAAGGCAATAGCTGCAATCATGCTTAATGGACCTTTTAGCATAAACGGCTCGAATGCATTAGATCTAAAGCTATGGGTCAATCCGGCTCCTACAAATAAGAAAATTATCGCTAGCAGTATTGATGTCAAAAGCGTCTGTGTAGTGCCCGCTTCTTTGATGCCTTTGATGTTGATAGCTGTAAAGATAATGACCAGAATTATTATTATCAGAAATTTGTTGATTTGCATGAGATAAGAGAGCATATAAGCCGAGCCTAAAACCATCAGCGTAGCATAGAAAACGTTACTAGACCATTCATACCAGCCGGTGAGAAAACTTGGAAGACCTTTGAATGCCTCTTTGGCATATGCATATTCGCCGCCGACTCTGGGCATTGCGGCTCCGAGTTCACAATAAGAAAGCATTGTGGCTACGTTAATAATTCCGCAGAAAAGGAAGGACAAAATCACTGCAGGACCAGCTATCGCTACAGCTTGGCCCAGTACTACAAAAATGCCTGCGCAAATGGTGCTTCCTAAACCCATCATTGTTGCATGCAAAAGTCCAAGCTCTCTTCTTAAGTCCATATATAGTTCTCCAGCACAACTGCATTGCTCAAGACTCCTTTGTTTTAGGCACCTCTACGGACTTTTGCTAAGCCAACTAAGCAAACGATTCTCGCTCTTAACCTTTTTCCTAAGTATAATAAGCACCAAAAATTCAAAGGAAATAGAAGGCATTCTCTCGATGAAATATCTAAGAATCGGGCTTGTTCATTCAATAATAAGAAAGTGCGGGGGGTGGGTCCCCCACCCGACTTTACCGGTAAAAAATATGCTTAGGATATGCTTGGCGAGAGTTTGAAGCTATACCGGGCTACCAACAATCCAACAGGGAAACGGGGATAGGTGAGAGAAAACAGGCTGTTTTCACACCAAAATCACCATCTTCAGTAAAGCTGTAGGTTAGGGAGATGGCAGTAAAAGCTGACCCCGCTTACTGTCCATGTCCTCATACAATCTTTTCCATTCATACGTCGTAATTGAAGTCTTTAAATACCTCAATTGCACAAAGCTTTTGAAGTAAATCGGACGTTAGTGACTGTTAACGCGAATACCAGGTAGGATCAGGATTTGAATAGGAAACTCGTAGTAGCTGCAGTGGCCATAATTTTGATAGCCATAGTGTCTTCTTCGATGATATGGTACTTTTACAGATACGATTCGACGGCTCTTTCGTTAACCTATGAAACTACCGCAATTACCTCTTCCCCATTATCAGGGGCTAATTTCACTTGGACGGCTAAAGCATACAGTTTGAGAGCATTCGGCAGTTCTCCATTTGATGGGGAAGGATACGTCCATAGAGAGCGAATAATGTCTGAAAACAGATTCAAACATACAGAGTTCTACAACCTTAACGTCTCATTGAAACTAAGATTTGAAGTATCGAACGCAACAGGCTACTTGCTATGCAACGAAACCATTGAAATGACCGACGGATGTGATAGACAAATCGTCTTTGAATTCAAGCCAGAAGCTGTCAAAGCAGGCAATACGCTTGAAATTAGGATTATGCTTGAATTAAATGTCGACTATAACTATGGCGAAGCTGGCGGAGAACACAAACAATTCATGTTACAGAAAGAATGGACAAGAACGATAACAGTACAGGAAACAGAGCCAGAGACAGGAACAATCTTCTAACAATCGCCCACACTGCAGACCTGAATCCAGTAGAAGGCCAAAAATCTATTCTTCCCTTTTTTTTAGTAGTAATCGAGTAAACAAAAAGGTGAAGGAATTAAACAAGTTTTCATCTGGAGACGACTGCGGTTATACGGAGTGTAAACGTATGAGCGATCGAATTGCTGTAGCTAAATATAGACTTGAAGTTATCCTGGGGGTCTATGGTATAAAAAATGAATAGACCAACCTTACTCCAGCGAGAATTGCTATTAATGAAAGAATTTTTCTTATTGCTTTTCCTTTTACGCGTTTAGCAAGTGAGCAACCCACCTGAGCTCCGATAATTGTGCCTATCGTTATTGGAAGAGCATACTCGATTAGGACGTTGTTTAGAAGGCCATGGGCTACTACGCCAGCGCCGTTGGTAACAGCCATAGCAAACTCGGAGGTTGCCACTGCAATGTGGGCGGGGACACCAAGTAGAATCATTGTTGAAACGTCGGTTATTCCGCCTCCTAATCCAGATAAGCCAGTTACAAGCCCTCCCAAAAAACTGCTGGCTAATGCCAGAGGTGGGCTGCGAAGAGTGTACGTGAAGGCGTGGCCTTCAGAGTCAGTTCCATTCCTTGTCCGTTCCATGTTTGCGTCATTTGCTTTCGGATTTTTCTCCGAAAAGGATTTTCCTTTGTTTCTTATCAAAAGCACAGAGATGAAGATTATGAAGACGCCGCAAATGCCGGTTAAAACGTTTTGAGGCAAAAGCGTAGTTACGTAGGCTCCAAGAACAATGCCTGGGACGTCAAGTATGTCATAAAACAGACCCAGCTTATAGTCAACTCGTCTCTGCCTAATGTAGCCAAGAGTAGAGGAAAACGTTGTACCACAGATGGCTACCAAGCTGATTGCAATAGCGTTTTCCGCTGGTATTTGAAAAAATAAGATCAAAACGGGAACTATGATGAAACCTCCTCCAAGACCGACCATGGATGAGGGGACGCCGACCATGAAACCTAATATTAAGACTAGAAGGGCCTCAACGATATTCATTGCAATCCAGCGGTGAAAAACGGCTACTGATTTAAATATTTTCTCGACAGGCACGTATAAAATCTAGAACAAAAAGAAGAAAATTCATTCGGCGCACGAAGTGTGGGATTAGGTTCAAATCTCATTGATTCTGAACTTACTTTTTTAGTCTAGTTGAATGAAAAATCTTATGAACTCTTGTGTGAAGAAGTCTGAGTTAGGAGGGATTAGTCGTGATTGAAAAGGTGTATCATATTACCTTCGCCGTTTCGGACGTAAAAGAGACTGTGGCTTTCTACGAGAATGTTCTTGGGCTTCAGAAGAGAGGTGACTGGTCCAATTACGCAGAGTTTGATGTTGGAGGAGTCCACTTCGGTTTTGAACAGAAAGGAATGCTGGAAATTTTTCTGCTTGTGGATGATGTGGACAAGGCGTACGCTAGTCTGAAAAAGAAAGGCGTCAAATTTGTCTCTGAGCCCAAAAACATGCATTGGGGAGCCCGAGCAGCCACGTTTGTTGACCCTGATGGAAATAAGTTCACCATCGAACATTTCAAAAAGTAAACCTTGGGCTAGAAATCAAAGAAAAGAGAGAAAAGTTCGACTCAAAAATCAATATCTTTCTATAGAATGTAAGCTGAAAACATTTCTGTGCTGCGTTGCCTTGTCTATATTGTCTAGCTCATGTTGGTATCATTGTTTCAGAGATTCGAGTTCTCAACTCGACATGTTTGTCTTCCACTTCTCTTTTTAACGTGTCTATTTCTGAACGAAGTCTTCTTTTAGATTCTGGTGCCAAATCTTTCGATTTCACAATGTCTTCTTCTATTTTGTGCAAATCATTCTCAGCGGAACGTCGTGATTCGTCGATCTTTTTCAGCGCATCCACTTTGATTTTTTCTATTTCTGCGAATTCTTTTCGGACATCGTTTATCTTTTTGTACATGTTCTCTCTTGTCTTGTTGAGTTTTTCTTTGTAATCTGCCTCGGAGGGTCCTCCCACTTTGAATCCCACCCGTGATTTGATTTGTCTTAAAACGTAATAAATTTTGCTATTTAAGACTAGGTGAGTTGTCAGATCAAGTACCGTCAAAACCATGAACGCATAAAGCTTGATGCAAGCTTTTTTTGTTACGGAAATCCTATGATTTTGTGTTGTTTGTTTTGGACAGTAGCCATGAACCGTCGCATGTTGCAGTGTTCAAATGGCTTAGGTTTTCTCTGCAAGTTCCGAATCTTATGCCGCGTTTTTCTGTTGCTATCCTTATTGTGTTCATTATTTTGTGGCGGAAATCTTTTGGTAGGTATGAGTATCTACTGATTTTTTCGCCTTTTTGGAAGTAGAGTGGTTTTAATTTCTCTGCGGTTTTTGGAAATGCCGTGCTGAGTCTTTGCCAGTTGCCTGGTTTGGTTTTGTATGTTGAGGCGGTTACATGTTTTATGCCTATGTCTGCTAGATTTTTGATTAGAGTTTGAGGGTCATCATTTAGAAAAGGGATTATTGGGTCTATGCGGACGGACACGGGAATGTCTCTTGCGAGTAATTCTTCTATAGTTTTTAAGCGTTTTGAAGGAGGTGGGGCGTGGGGTTCTATGAGTTTTGCGAGGGCATTATCATCTGTTGTGATTGTTACGGAGACCATCGATGGGACTTTTGTTAGGAGGTCTATGTCTCGGGTTACGAGGGTGGATTTTGTGATTATTTGGATTCTGCAGTTACTGCAGGATAGGATTTCTAGGCATTTCCGTGTTAACCCTGTTTCTGCCTCTACGTTTGGGTATGGATCTGAAGAGTTGGCGATTGATATTATTTCGCCTTTGAGTTTTGCGGCTTCTTTTTTCAGTTTTGGGATCAAGTCTTTTTTTGGTCTGCAGTTGAAGAATCTTGGAATGTAGCTTGAAGCATAGCAGTAAATACAGTGGTGGTCACAGCCTGTGTATGGATTAAAGGTCAGTTTAGGCGGGCAAGTGCAAAGCGCTGAATGCCAAGGGTCGAACTTTGAAATTAAACTCAAAGTCTTACAGCGTCCACATTTACAATACTAAAGCTAAAGGAAAAACCATTCGTTCATTTAATCTCTTTTTTTATGAAAGAAACGAAATATAGAAAGTGGCTATTTCACATAACTGTTATCTCAAAAGGAATTCCATGAGAAAGGACCCATCCATTTGTTCTCTGAGTTCCAGTAATGACCAGCTTGTAGGTCCCTGGGATTGCTTCATTTCCAATGGAAATCGTCAAATTGACAGTGGTTGTGGAATCTGTCTCTATCACCAATGAAGTACTATCAAAGACGATTTCTATTCCTGTGGGAAGCAAACTAACTTCTGGCGGCACGTCATCTATACCTGCTGATAATGAGACGTTAGCCTCACCTCTGCCAAAAATTGAGACTGTTGTGCTTAGTGATCCACCTCTAGGAATCATTATTTTCTTATTTGTAATGAACAAGTCAAATAGAAAGTCACCAGGAGCGAGGGGAACAGTGGCACCTGGAGGGGGTTGATTAAACTTGCGCTTTTGCCCAATTTCGGGGATCTCTATCGTGAAAATTCCACTCTGCTGCAAGCCAAATGCTAAAGCCATACTTCCAACTATGAAGATCATGCAAGCAACCATTATCCAGATCCTTTTGTTTTTCATATATATCACCTAATCCGATATCTTTAGGAGGTCAATGTACATGGCATAGTCATCATACAGAGCATCTGCTACTGCAGCATATCCATCGCCTGCGGCATATGCGTAGCCTTTAGCTGTGATAGAATATATCCCGTTTCCTGAGGGTGGTGATGGTATCGAGAAAGAAACAGACTGCCAGCAGAAAATCTCTTGGTTGGGATATTGTATTGAATCAAACCCAAATGTATATTCATCTACTTTAACCCATCCTGTACCTATCTGGAGATAATAAAGACTAAGCGTGACTCTAAGTGCAGACATACCATAACCAAAATATCCATAAAGGTACCAGTAGACACTAATCCTGAAATCATCTGTTTCAGTCTTCGAAGGAGAATTTCCTGTTGGTGGGTTACTATTGAACTTAACATACGCCATTTTCCCAGAACCCACACCAGATTGATCCCAAGCGTAAACCAAGACCAACCCTGTATCAGGGTTACCAACTGCAGCGATAGCAGCATTCGCCCAATCCACTCTAGTATTGTTCTCAGGATAGGACTGTTGGTTAGAGTATGGCGGTGATCGGTAGTAAATATTGCGATACCAAGTACCAAGTTCTGCAGAATCAATCCAAGCCTTGAAATCAGGTGTTCCATGTATAATTACAGCCAAAAAAAGAACGTTCGAAGGCAACTGTGCTATGACATGCGCATCCCACCAGCCTAGAGATGTGGGCGCCACCCACGTGCCAAGAACCGTGTTTTCTTCCTGGAGGTTGTTCAAAATATAATATATTTCTGCTCTCGCATTGTTTTGTGAGCCGTCCGGCGAAACGGATTCAGGGTAGAAAGAGAAGCTGAACTCAACTGTTTCTCCTGCCAAGGCCATCGAGTCATCAACATCTAGCCACTGCCATTTTTCATAGTCGCCTCCTCCGCTCGTGTACCACGAGTAATAACCGTCCACGCAATGGACCACGTTTCCGTAGTCACTTGAAGCCAAATTAACGTCCTTGACGTCTACGAAGCCGTCACCGTTTAAGTCGGCATCAGGATTCCAGTTTGGATGGCCAGGATACGACCCATAGGCTATGACAATTGCCAGTAAGTCTTTTACTTCGGTGAAGCCATTACCATCTACATCGCCGCGACATTCTCGCCATCCACCATTGTTGGTTTCCCAAGGCGGGCACTCATATACGCCGTTGCCAGGAATAGAGTAGTCGCGAACTTCAAAGCTCCAATTCTCTACAGAATTCAAAAGCCCAGTAGTCAGTTGTGTGACAGAGCTAGAACGGGAAGAAAATAAGGCCAGAATGATTACAGTAGTTATGATTACGGAAGATTCCACTCTCACAATACACCCTAATAGCAGGTCTCACTACATCTGACAATCAATGAGCAACTTTATCAAGTTTTCTGTACATTGGACTTTGGTTTCCCTCTCAGAAATTAATAACTACTATTTTCTTCAGTTCTACTCGCAAGACAAAAAGAAAGGTTTTATTGTAGAGGATATAAGTAATAAATGGGGAAAATGAAAAGAAAGCTCTATCTACTATTTTCAGTTTTATTGTTTTATTTGGCAGCTTTGACGCCAGTAATGGCTCAAGATAGGGTCGTCGGAGTCTCTCAAGGCGATTGGTTTAGATACGGCGATTTTGTTGCGTGTTACAGTTCCAACGATCCAAATGCAACGTTTGTTCCTCCAGGCTTAGCGGCTTTGAGAGAAACCAACGAGACAGAATGGATGCTACTATCCGTTCTGAACGTCTCCTTTACATCTGTTCTGAACGTCTCCTTTACATCTGTATCCTTAGAAGTCGTAACACATTACAGAAACGGAACCGAGAACACCGACAGAGGTAACATTAGCATCAACTTAGGGGACGGTAAAATGGCTTCGAAGGTTGTTTCAGCCAATCTGAGCGTTGGTGATAGCATCTATTCTGGGATTCACTACACAGATAGCAAAATAAGCCAGGCAGCCAATCGAACCTATCCTAGTGGTTCCAGAGAGACCAATTATATGAACCGAACAAGCAGCATGAATGTCACCCGAATGAACTCAGAAACATTGAACGGAACAACAGAAGAGACAGTGCACTGGTACTGGGACAAGGCAACAGGAGTCCTAGTAGAATATTCAATCGAAACAGTCGAGAACATCGAAAACTACACAAGCACATGGTCAACTTCTTACAAGCTAATCGAGTCAAACCTTTGGACAGTGCAAGAACCGCCGACATGGCCAATCATAATTTTGCTTACCATTCTAGCACTCATAATCATCACAGTTTCCATTCTCATTTACAAAAGAAAACCCAAGTCCTTCTATTCGTCTTCCAATGAGCGCCAGACGCAGTCAATTCACGAAAATAAGCGCAAAGTTCTGGACGCGAAGTGTCGAGTTTAAGCATCTAGGTCGCAAAGGCTCACTGGAACTATTCCGGCCGGAACACTCACAAAAAATTCGTTTCTTAAGAGACTTTACTAAAGCAGAGGAGACACAAATGTGACTTATTCGAGAACGGTGAAAGAACCATGTTAGTCTATTTCCTAACGCGTTGATTTTTTCCTTTGTACTCTCGAGCCACTATCATCGTAGACGTTAAAATGATGCTGGGCACCTTTCGTATTTTCTCAGCTAAAAACTTCTCAAGTGCCTCCAAGTTCGGAACAGAAACCTTTGCAATCAAATCGTATTCACCATAGATTATTCCTGCAATTGATACTTCGTCAAAGTCAGCAATTTTCTCGCAAGCTTCTCACTCATTGTCAGAGCTAACCTTGAAAAACACATAAGCCTGAACACGCATAAACTCACCCAGCACATTTTTAATAAAAGACGAAGTTTATAAAACTTCAATAGCAAACAAAGTAGAAAAACCCGGAACATGTGGGAATCATGAGAATCTTGTTTGTCTGCACCGGAAACGCTCACCGTAGTCCTCTGGCAGAAGCGTTACTGAAAAAGCTGAGGCCAGACATTGAAGTAGGCTCTGCAGGACTGCATATCGCCATACCAGTTTCAGAGGAAGTAAGAGAATACTTGGCAAAACAGAACGCAGACCAATACTTAAAGAAGTTTCCCGAAAACCTAGACAGCAAGTCACTCAACAGATGCGGTCTCATAATAGCCATGGAAACAAGACACAAAGACGCAGTGCTGAGCAAATGTCCAGAATGCAAGGACAAAATCGTTGTATGGAACATTAGAGACCCATACTATTTATCACATAAAGATGCGGAGAAAATTTACGCCGAGATCAAAGAAAAAGTCACAGAATTAGCAAAAACATTATGACGGCTGAAATTTTCTCATACAAGATAAGGTATTTAATCACTCAGAGCACAACAGCTCATAAACACAATCGCCACGCACAAGCCCCGTTTTACCCGCACCTACGTTCAAGATTCACCTTTTTCAAAAATATCGCCCAGACACCGCATAACGCCCGACATCTCGAGCGGTTGGAGGCCGCAGGCTGAACCGGTCGGCCGAAGCCTTCCGGCTTACACCCCGGCTCCATCAAACCCATCTTCTATGGGAGCCCTCGTCCCCTCAAGCCAAGCTGTTACCAGCCCAGCCGTTTGGGGGAATGGCTGCCTATTTTCGGGAGAGGCTTCGGGCTTAGATGCTTTCAGCCCTTATCCTCGACGGCGTGGCTGCCCGGCGTATGCCCTATCGGACAACCGGTTAACTAGAGGCCACAGCGTCCCGTTCCTCTCGTACTGGGGACCCTTTCCCCTCAGGCAGCCAGCACTCCCAGCAGATAAAGTCCGACCTGTCTCACGACGGTCTAAACCCAGCTCACGTTCCCTTTTAATAGGCG
>Ga0224506_10000198_pt1 | contig 58528 bp, 59 predicted proteins | sample SF_Jan12_sed_USG_2_FD_169108 | JGI IMG/M metagenome (GOLD analysis project Ga0224506, IMG submission 169108) | Sediment microbial communities from San Francisco Bay, California, United States - SF_Jan12_sed_USGS_8_1 | ecosystem: Environmental > Aquatic > Marine > Sediment | place: USA... | reverse complement strand
GAAAACCTTTAATGGAACGCGCAGAGCCCTTGATGACGTTATTATCTGAAAGAGCAAAAGCAATAACAGGTCGATTAAGTTTTTCTTTTATTCTGGATGCTAAAATTCCGATAACGCCCTCGTGCCAGTGGTCATCATATAGACATAGCCCCCAGGGTAATGCTTCTGGTGCATCTGCTTCTCTAAATTGGCTCAACCAGGTAAGCGCCTGCGCCTGCATGTCTGACTCAACGTCTTTACGCATCTGATTAAGGTTCTCAAGCTCCTGAGCCAATAAGCGTGCCTGTTGCAGATCAGGGCTCATTAAACATTCGATACCACGGGACATGTCGTCCATTCTTCCGGCCGCGTTAAGCCTGGGAGCAACTGCAAATCCTAAATCAGTGCCTGTCATTCTATGCGCTTTCTTATTGGCGATGTCCAGGATTGCCTGAATTCCTGGCTGGCACTTTCCGCGGCGAATTCTTGCCAGTCCCTGATGCACGATAATGCGATTATTATGATCCAGGGGTACGACATCGGCGATGGTTGCCAGAGCAACCAGGTCAAGATAGTCGGCCATATTAGGCGATGGTCTGGTATCAAACCAACCTACTTTGGTTAATTCAGATTTGAGCGCAGCCATCACATAGAATACAACGGTACAGCCACACGCGGCTTTGCTTGGAAAATTACAACCCGGTTGATTGGGGTTTACAATAGCATCCGCATCGGGCATTTCGTTTCCGGGTAGATGATGATCTGTAACCACAACACGTATACCCAATGACTGGGCATATCGGATGCCTTCAATGCTGGAAATTCCATTATCCACCGTTAAAATTATATCCGGCTGTTTTTTTAGACAGGCAAACTCCACAAGCTCTTTACTCAAGCCATAACCCATTTTGAACCGATCAGGAACCAGGTACCCAACATTTTGGTGTCCCATTTCACCTAACACCATACAACTTAGCGCTGTTGATGTTGCGCCATCGGCATCAAAATCGCCGACAACCAAAATATACAATTTATTAATCAGAGCGTCTGTCAACACAGCAACCGCCTGTTCGATGCCTTTTAACAGTTGAAAATTCAGCAAACCTGTTGCAGACAAGTTCAGCTGAGATTCTGAATCAATTCCCCTATTGCTCAAAATATGCTTAATGAGATCAGGTAAATGATCAGGTAAATTCTTAGCATGGATGTTTTTTGGGCGTCGTTTAATTTCGAACTGCATAGTTTCTCGTTGTGTCGTAGTGAAAATAGCGATAGATTAATGAATAGCGCATGCTAGCCAAGTCAATATAACGCGTTTTTTCAAGTAAAAATGAATAATTTGCCAATCGGAGACCAGGGTATAGGAATTTCGATACAATATGCCCAATAAAGAATAATAACAGCTATCAACTGACAAATTTGATTACAATTATGCAACCAGTTATTACTGAGTCAATAGATGCAGAATCAGCAAAACTAATAGTTACGACAAGGTAACATACCAAATAATAAATCAAGGTTGACTATATGTTTGAATATACCTCTCCAGTTTCAACGCTTGCCCGCAGGGCTAGCATACATCCAGACAAAAACTATCTGCGACAACCCGTAAATGGCCACCTTATTGACTATACCTGGGCTATGACTTATGAAACGAGTCGAAAAATGGCTCAATTTCTTACCACATTAGGTTTATCTAAAGGTGAAAAGGTAGGAATATTGAGTAAAAACTGTGCTGAATGGTTTATCGTTGACTGGGCTATTCAGATGGCCGGTTTGGTATCCATACCTATTTATCCTACCGCGAATCAGAAAACCATTGCTTTTGTAATGGAACATAGCGAATGTAAGGCTGTTTTTGTAGGAAAACTGGATAATTGGAAAACCCAGGAACCGGCTCTAGATCCGGCTATTCCCAGAATTTCACTTCCCTATCCAACGATGGCAACCCAATATCAATGGCAAGAGGTATTAAACAACCACGACCCTCTTGAAAAGCCAGCTGATAACCAAGCCGATGATTTGATGACCATTATGTACACATCAGGTAGTACCGGCGAACCAAAAGGCGTCATGCTGACATTTGGTGCCTATCATTACGCAGCTGCGGCCAATATTGCCAAGCTGGCAATGCTTGACGAAGAACGATTACTCTCTTATTTACCGCTTGCACACATTACCGAACGCGCTGTTATCCAGGGCCCCAGCCTCTATGCTGGATCAACGGTTTATTTTGTCGAAGGATTAGAAACATTCCAACGAGATATTAAGAAAGCCGCTCCAACCTCGTTTCTTTCAGTTCCAAGATTATGGTCTAAATTCCAGTCAAACATACACACTAAAATTGCACCAGCCAAATTACGTCTATTATTATCCATTCCGTTTATTGGGAAACTGGTTAGCAGAAAAATACGAACCGAACTGGGTTTAAATCATTCAAAGCTATTTGGATCAGGCACAGCTCCTATCGCAACGCCACTTTTACGGTGGTATAGAAGACTAGGCATCAACATTTCTGAAGGTTGGGGAATGTCTGAAACCGGAGGTTTATCCAGTGTTAATTACCCCTTTAGCCTAAGTGCCATTGGCACCGTTGGCACACCATTGCCAGGCACACACATTAAGCTTTCGGAACAGGGCGAAATATTAATCAAATGTCCTGGTCTGTTTTCTGGCTATTACAAAAAAGACGATTTAACGGCTGAAAGCTATACAGAGGACGGATATTTTAAAACTGGAGATAAAGGTAATTTTGTAGGATCGGAACATAACTTAAAAATCACAGGTCGTGTAAAGGATATCTTTAAAACAGCAAAAGGAAAATATGTTGTTCCTGTGCCAATTGAGTCACAACTTTCTGACAACCCGCTGATTGAAGATGTCTGTGTTATGGGTACCGGATTGCCTCAGCCAGTAGCCGTTGTCGTACTTTCAGAATACGCGGAAAACATGCCTAAATCAGACATTCGTGTAAGCCTGGAAACGACATTAAATAAAGTAAATATGTACCTCGAGCCACATGAGATACTTAAAAATATCATTGTGTCTCAAGATGACTGGAGCATTGAAAACGGGTTATTAACCCCGACGATGAAGGTAAAAAGAAACCTGGTTGAAGAAAAGTACGTGGACCTAATTCAAAAACCGATAGAAAACCAGATTCACTGGGCGTAAACCTATCGGATATTACGATTCTTTCGGTGTAGCTCCTGGGTGCGTTTTTTGGATCGCTGTTGAATCACTGATAACACAGCGTTCATAATCAAGAAAAAAACGATTAATCCAAGGGCTACCAAGCCAATAGAGATGAGTGAATCCCCTCCATCTATATTTGACCAATGTTTATTCATTGCCCCCAGCCTTTGCGACTGAATATCTGTGCTGGGCGTCAGCTCCAGTAATTTATCAAACCACTTCATATTATCAAACCTCTGTTTTATTCAGTAAATTAAAAACTGACTTTTAACGCCCGACATAGAAACCGCATGAAAGGAACCGATCTCTTAAACTCCATGACCAGGTTATCGACCAAATCGGCACTTAATGTATCTGAGAGGGCTAACGGTTTCATCATTAAACTACTCTTGCGTTTTAGATGGACGATGGCAGGATCATTGGCATCAAAATGTTTTGGTGGTCGTTTTAATGATTCACCAGCAAAGCCAAATTGGTGACTTTCTAATGATGTCACTATTTCTAGCCACTGTTCATAATTATCTGAAATAGACTGTCTGATCAGCCCAAGTGCGTTGGCATCCGGTTTCCATAAACCAATTCCAATAAATATTTCAGTAGCGTCTATATGAACATAATATCCAGGTGCGTGAATGTCTTTACCACTGATATGTCTAAACTGAATACCTATATTGGTTTTGTAAGGAGTCTTGTCTTTAGAAAATCGGGTATCTCGATAAGGGCGCATCATTGATCCACCTGACTTTTTAGGCTCTGCGATAAAGTGCGGACTAATGTCATGTAAGGGCGAATTCATTGATGTGATGAAATCCAGGGTAGGTTCACGAATCAATGTTTCGTATTGTGCTTTGTTCTCACTAAACCACTCTCTATTGTTATTTTGTTGAAGTGATTCAAGAAATTGAAAAGCTGATTTAGTGTATCCATTAAATTCAGGCATAATTCATTCTCTTTTGATTACAATTACTTATATGAGACCTTTGCACGGATGAAAATGTTGCTAATAGGCAAGGAAAAAATGACCGACTGAGTACATTTTTAACACCGTATATGAATAAAATAGCTTTCGTGCCAGGCAGTGTGAAAACGTAATGAATACAGGACATTCAAGGCAAAAGAAAGCGAAAACGCGCAGTTTTATGATTTTTGCTCCTGCAAAATCTGTATACCCAGCATCCCTGCCGGTAAGTGTACTAAATGAGCATTTTGAACGATTTTTTAACACAGAATATCCAAATGGAATAGTTTTCACACAGCCTCGTGCAAAGGTCTCTATATAAGTTCAACTAAATAAATATGCCCTATCGGCATATTTAAATACATGTTTTAACTCTAGCCGGAATTAATATGAACCGCTACATCAAACTTCTTTTGTTATTTTTATCCATCAATTTGAATGCGTCTGAACATGTTAATGTTTTAATTTATCATCATGTCGCTGAGAACACCCCTCCTTCGACAACGATATCAGTAGAAACATTTATTGAGCATCTTGATCAGATAAGTGCTAATCAATTCAACGTCGTAGATCTTGAGTGGGCGATTAGTCAAATTCGTGCAGGCAAACCCATTCCAGATCGCTCAGTTGCCATCACCTTTGACGATGGCTTTGCAGATATCTATCACAATGCTTTTCCTTTATTAAAGGAGCGCAATCTGCCATTTACACTTTTTGTTGCCACTGATGCGATAGATCAAAAGAAAAAAGGCATGATGTCTTGGGAAATGATACGAGAAATGAAAGCCAACGGTGCGATCATTGCAAATCATACGACTGATCACGACTATCTGGTTAGGAAAGACAGTCTCGATGCCGAATGGCTTGACTCAGTTTGGGATAATATTTTAAGTGCACAGAACCGGATTGAAGAAGAAATCGGTGAGGCACCTGATTGGCTAGCCTATCCCTATGGTGAATACAACAACGACCTGAAGCATCGTTTGTTGGAAAATAACTGGATCGGGTTTGGTCAACAATCAGGAGGAATTGCTAATTTTTCTGATTTTCAGGCGCTGCCGAGATTTCCTGCTGCGGGTATCTATTCAAGCTGGAAAAGCCTTAATGTAAAACTTGCCTCGAAGCCATTACCCATTGACTACAAGTCGTTACCTGATCCGATCATCGATGATACCAACCCACCTCTTTTACAGGCTAGCTTACTCAATGAGCTTCCCAGGCAATCTGAATTGGCATGTTTTATTGAAGGAAATAGCTATTCACCAGCATGGCTTTCTAAGTTGTCATTTATTGTACAGGCAAACAAACCACTTCCTAAAGGTAGAAGTCGCTATAACTGTACTATGCCTGCAAATAAGGGATACTACTGGCTTTCATTACAGTGGTTAAACTGGAAATAGAAAAAAGCCCGAATTAATCGGGCTGCTGTTACTCAGTAATATCGCTAACACAAGTATTTAAATGGTAGCCGCCAGTCGTGTCCCCTGATCAATTGCTCGCTTGGCGTCAAGCTCTACAGCGACATCAGCACCACCAATAAGATGGAAAGGTATCGTTAATCCTTCGGACAATTGCTTGTTGGAATCCTGACCGGCACAAATGATAATATTGTCTACATCCAAAACACGCACTTTATCGCCTGCTTTAATATGTAAACCAGCATCATCAATATTCAGGTATTCGACACCGCTGATCATATTGACACCTTTCTTTTCTAACTCTAGACGATGGATCCAACCCGTCGTTTTACCCAGGCCACCGCCAACTTTGGATTTTTTACGTTGTAGGAGGTAAACCTCACGTGGTGAAGGTGCAAATTCTTCCTGCATGCCCTCTATACCCGAGCGATGTGTCAGGCTCATATCAATACCCCATTGTTTCATGAAAGCAGGAATACTCTGACTGGTTGATTCACCACTATGTGTTAAATATTCACTAACATCAAAGCCAATACCACCGGCGCCAATAACAGCGACCTTGCTACCAACAGGCTTCTTGTCGCGCAAGACATCCAGATAACCCATTACTTTATCGTGACTGATACCAGGAATGTCCGGGAGGCGAGGAGTAATACCCGTTGCAACAATCACTTCATCAAACTCACCAGAATTCAACATGTCAGTTGAAACAGGTGTATTTAACTTTAATGTCACACCAGTCAATTCGATTTGACGATTGAAATAACGAATAGTTTCGTTAAATTCTTCTTTCCCTGGAACTTGCTTGGCAATATTAAACTGACCACCTATCTCGGAAGCCGAATCAAATAATGTCACATTATGACCACGCTTAGCAGCACTCGTCGCAAATGCCATACCAGCGGGACCTGCACCAACTACGGCCAGTTTCTTAACAGAGGTAGTTGGAGTTAAATTTAGTTCTGTTTCAAAACAGGCACGCGGATTAACCAAACAGCTTGCCATTTTCATGCTAAATATATGATCAAGACATGCTTGGTTACAACCTATACAGCTGTTTATTTCGTCTGCACGTCCTTCTTTAGCCTTATTTACAAACTCTGGATCTGCCAGAAATGGACGAGCCAAAGAAACCATATCGGCGTCACCGCGAGCCAGCACTTCTTCTGCTTTTTCAGGCGTATTGATTCGATTCGATGTAATGACTGGAATGGTAAAATGTTCTTTATATTTAGCCGTCACCCAGGTAAATGCGCCACGAGGCACTTTAGTTGCAATGGTCGGTATTCTAGCTTCGTGCCAACCAATACCGGTATTAATAATCGTTGCTCCTGCTTTTTCAACGGCCTGACCAAGTTGAACAACTTCTTCGAATGTACTTCCACCCTCGACCAAATCAAGCATGGACAGGCGATAAATAATTATAAATTCACGGCCTACTGCTTCTCTTATTCTGCGAACGACTTCTACTGGAAGTTTGATACGATTCTCATAATCACCGCCCCATTCGTCGTCTCTATGATTGGTACGTTGTGCAATAAACTGATTTAAGAAATAACCCTCCGACCCCATTATCTCGACGCCGTCATAACCGGATTTTTTAGCCAAAGTCGCGGTTCGAACAAAATCTACAATTTGCTGTTCAATTTCTTCTTCGGTCGCTGCTTTAGGTTTAAACGGGGATATCGGTGCCTGAATAGCTGAAGGTGCTATAGGATTTTGATTAAAGGCATAACGTCCAGTATGTAAGATTTGGAAGCAGATTTTACTGCCCGCGTCATGAACTGCATCGGTAATAATTTTATGGTCTTGACAGTCTTTGTCTGACCAGAGCATCCTGGTCATTTCATGAGTGGCTGCACGTTGGTTTGGACCAAATCCTCCCGTTACAATGAGACCCACGCCGCCGCGTGCGCGTTCAGCAAAGTACGCGGCCATGCGTTCATGACCATTCTCAGCTTCTTCTAGGCCGGTATGCATTGAACCCATCAAAACCCGGTTTTTCAGTGTTGTAAAGCCAAGATCAAGGGGTTCTAACATTTTAGGATACGGACTACTCATAAAGACTCCATTGTCACTTTTTAAATTAAACGCTAGTCATATTTAACGGCAATAAAATATTCTTGACGGTGCATAGATCATAACAAGCCAGCATACATAGCAATGTTGACAGCGTCAAGTTAACTGTTATAGTGCCCTCATGACCGTTGATATAACCAATGAAATGACAAAAAAGCCCTATCACCATGGCGACCTGTATCACCAATTAATTCATACAGCGATAGATATGCTTCGACGTGACGGAGAAGCGGCCTTATCGATGCGCAAGCTGGCAACTGAGCTAGGCGTTTCAAGGATGGCTCCCTATCATCATTTTGAAGATAAACACTCATTATTATGTGCAATTGCTGAAGAAGGTTTTAAAAAATTCGTGGCAACGACCAACGCTAATAACTCAGCCTATGATTTTGCAAAAAGCCCTGAAGCCTTTACTCAGAAAAATTTTAGTCTGTTTGTAAAAAGTTATGTGCAGTTCGCCGTTAACAATGCAGATTTCTATGATTTAATGTTCGGCGGACATTTATGGAAATCGAATAAACAGACTGTTTCGCTCAAGCAATCGGGTCACCAATCTTTCAAACACTATTTGGACCGCATTAGGATGTTAAAAGAAATGGGACTGCTAAATGAACAGCTGGATCCTTTAAAATTTGCCCAAATAAGCTGGAGTATGCTTCATGGCATGAGTCGGTTGCTGATAGACGGCATATACATTGATGATTCGGCGATAGATGCCATGTGTGATGCCGCTACGGGATCCCTATGGCAACTATTAACTCAGGATACCTAATTAACACACCTATATGTAAATGTGACTGTATAATGATCTGGCCTGGCACAAAAACATTTAGTTAACACTCAAGCAGACGGATTCGGGGTCTAGTGAAATCCCAGATGACAAAGCATGAGCTCAGTGATTACAACCTGAATATTATCCAGTATAGAAGTTTCTCTTTTCTGCCATATACTGCAGTTTGTACGATTTAGAGAAAAATATACATGTGGTTCCTGGTTCATCAGGATTTAACAGTTTGTAATATGAAAAAATGCCCTATTAAACCTGCTTATCCCGCCATACGGCAAGCCCTTGAGCGTTTAGCCTGGCATCGGCAACGATCACATCCCTTACAACCACAGGGTCAATGGACATCCCCTGCCGAGACTTACGGTCAATCAGGTATTGCACTAGGTCCGAAGACAATTCATTCACCAGATTATCAGATTTATCTAGCTGTAAAGTAAGTCGCACGAAATCGTCTATCTGAGCATTCATTTCATCCAATAAATAAGACGTTGCTTTTATCTCACCATAGTGAGTTAAGAATAACCTATCGGGCTTAAGTGACATTAAACGTTGTATCGATAATTTCATTTCATCAGGATTAAACTGCACAGGAGTGGTCGTTGGAAAGATGAACGGTTTGTCGTCAAATGAAAGCTGAGGATAGGCCAAACCAAAAGTATCACCGGTAAAGATACCGTTGCTGAGCGAATCATGAATGCAAAAATGATGACGCGCATGCCCGGGTGTATCATAAAAAGTGAATATCCTTCCACCTAAAACAAGTTGATATAAGTCATCTGCCTTTATGATTCTTTCTGCATCAACCGGAATGAGCGTTCCATAGGTATTTTTGAATTCGTCCTCTCCATAAACGGCAATTGCCCCGGCCTGGAGTCTGGCAGGATTTTCCATATGAGCTGCACCAAAAGGATGCACGATCAAAACGGCTTCGGGAAACTTCTGCATTAATAGGCCAACACCTCCGGCATGATCCAAATGAACATGGGTTGGAATGATGTATTTTAATTGGTCTCTTTTAATATTTAATAACGTTAACAGCGCCTCAACATCCGAAACAGTCGAATTAATTCCCGTTTCAACCAATGCAAATTCATCACCCGATCCAACAAGATAACAAGCGGCCACACCCGGCTTTATGAATCCGGTATCCAACTGAATTATTTGGTGAGCTAGCGTTTTATAACTTAACATGAAAAGGGTTCCTCAATTAATGGCTTAACAATCGCACAAGTATAAATACACCGATAAAAGAAAATAGCGCCAGAGTAATTACCATGGAACCTGGTAAATCGCTGGCACGTCTGCTGCGTTTTCTGTGCACGAACCAGGCAATAACACTGGACACTGACGACAACACCATGAAAATGAAAGCAGCATTCCGCCAGCCTGCTAACCAGTAATCCCTTATTTCAATGCCACGATATCTAACAATTCCGGTATCCATCTCTGGTTGAGAAACAAACAGGAAAATAAGTGCAATCAAAATGAGCAACCAACCAACAATAGATGTCAGGGTTAGTATTTTCGCGAGGTAGTCTGGACCTTTTCGACGATCATTAAACATAGTAATTTTCTTTCAATACATTAATGACATCATCAAACAATTCAAAACATAAATAAAGAATAGAATAAACTATTTTAGATATTGCGAAGGAGCAATCGTAATAGTGAAAATGGTAATGAAATTACACATTAAGGAAATATTGAATTTATTAATATAAATCCATGCTCCGACAACTAGAAAAAACTTTGGCCTATGATGACTCTCAAAAAGAGAGTGGCATCCCGTAGGGGACTCGAACCCCTGTTACCGCCGTGAAAGGGCGGTGTCCTAGGCCACTAGACGAACGGGACACATTTAATGTCGAACGTTGTCGTTGCGAGCGGGCGTATCTTACCAAGAGAATTATTCATTGCAAGTATTTTTTCAATTAAATCAACTCTTTACCCTATTTTAAATAAGAATAACGACATTAAAGCGGTTATTGAGAAACTACAAATGTACCTGATTATTATTCATTAACTGCAACCGGTCTTCTCGATCCTGCACAGAATCCCATTGTTTACACTGAGGGCACTGCCAGGTGTGAGTTGAACTTTCATAGCCACAGGATTTACATTGAAAACGAGGATCCTGACTGAGTACTACGGTTAACCAGTCAAAAATAACCGGAATCGTATTCGGAGTGTTTGCGACCTGCCTATAGCTGCTTATTATCCTGCTTACCACCTTTCTGGAAGGAACATCAACTTTATACAAATCAGATAGATCTAAAGGTGCGTCAGGGCGTTGTATATAATTATATTCAACCTGAGCCAATTGGACGGACGATAAAGGATACTTAACTAAAAGCTTACCAAGAAATACATTATATTTATGCTCATTGCCAGATGCTTTAGCGTATTCGTATGCTTTGGGAAGAATTTCACTCATAAATGCTGGACACTTTTCAGCTGCTTTAATGGTCATGTTAAAAGCTGTCTTATTATTACCTTTTGATGACTCATTGCTGGCATAAAGCAACCAAACCCGGGCATTTTGACTATTATGGGCTAGTGCCTTTTTAAGGAAACGCTCTGAGTCAAGAACATATTGATTATTTTTAGCAATTAAGGAAAGTTCACAGTAATGGTGGGATAACGCCAATGCCTGTTCATGCTTGATCTTTCTACCAAACATTTCACCGATACGCACACAGTTTGCCCAATCTCGTTCAGAATCGTAAATGTGAACTAATTTTTCGATGGATTTAAATTTTAAAAATGACTGGTTATCTATAAGTTCACTAAACAACCCTTCTGCCCTTGTCATCATTCCCATGCTTAAAAAGTCACAGGCTAACTCAAACTGAACTCGATGATTCACCTCGGTTTCAACATTTGGCCGGCCAAAAATATTTTGATGTATCGCTATAGACTTGGTAAATTCACCTTTTTTTCGAAACATCAAGGCGATGGCAAGATGAGTTTCCAACGTTTCGCTGGTCACCTCAAGTTTTTGTAATAGATTTTGAATATCAGATTCGTTATGTAAATCAAACCACTGGATTAATGACTGCAATCTGCTTGGGTCTGGTGAAAAATCTTTTTTACCAACACGGTGACCAGACGTACGACCTAATACATAACCCGCCACCGTCGCAATGAGTAAAAGAACAATATCCCACTCCTGGGTAACCACTTATTTTACCTCTGATTCTGGTTGCACGTTACCAAGCATTGCCGCTTCAGATGTTTTCACTTTCAATTGTTTATTCAAATTAGCAATTCGAAATTGAAGCGTAACTATCGTTTTAAAGGTAAATAGCAGACCTAAAACAAAGCCGAAGGCTAAAAAGATAAATAGCCACTGATACAGAGGTAATGCTGGTGTATTCCAATCCAGGATTGTTAATGTTTGAATTGAATTATTATCAATACCAATAATTAAGCCACCGATAAGAAGCACAACAACCAGTAATAATGAAATGATGTTTTTTAAACCTTTCATGTTGGTTTCCCAGAGAAAGAGACAATGTAAATATTACTCAAGAATGCTGTCATTAACAGACTCACGCAACTCTTTACCAGGTTTAAAATGTGGTACGAATTTTCCGGTCAAATCGACTGACTCTCCAGTCTTGGGATTTCTACCTAAGCGAGGGGATCTATAATGCAATGAAAAACTGCCAAAACCTCTAATCTCGATTCGGTCTCCGTCTGCTAGCGCATGTGCCATTTGATCCAGCATTGTCTTGATCGCTAATTCGACATCCTTCACTGACAATTGATTCTGACGCTCAACAATACGTTCAATTAATTCTGATTTCGTCATTGCCCCTCCCTTTTATTGGGGATTCACAAATGAAGCTAAATACAAGCTCCAGCATCCAATAGCTTTACCACCGAGCAAAGATACAGTTACAAAGCATGGCCCAAATGGCTATTATTTGTACGTTTTAGATTAGACTAAATTATAAAGATAATGAACACAACCCTTTATTTTTAAAGGATTTTTTTAACCTATGTGAATTGACTATAGAATTGAATACCGAGGTTTACCATATTCTTTTAATTTGTCAGATTTATACTATTGTTCATCAACACGTGCTTCAACCAATATTTGTTGCTTTTTTGATTGCTCTTTCGCTTTTTGTAGCTGTAATTCAAGGATTGCTATCTGGGTATCAATACGCTTTAACTGCTTAGCGTCTGTAACCTCTGCTCTTTTCAGTTTAAGCTTACCCAGCTTACTCTGCAGCAAAAGCAACACAGCATCTATCGTTTCAGCCTTCTTAATACGCTTCCGAAAACCTTTCTTAAAGCTGTCTTTCAACGAAGTCAACAATGACTTATTTTCCATTTTACACTTCCTCAACACTATCGCGATTGACGATGGCTTCATTAATTTCTTCATGAGTCAAAGAAATTTCTCTCTCGACACTGGATTTGTGAACGTCCTGATTTACAAATAGCGACTCACCCATGGCTATGAGATTCTGACAAATATCCATTGCGTAACCGGAATCATTCATTAACGACGTTCCCATTAAGGGTGTGATTTTTTTATTATGAATAAGACGTATTAAGCGCTCATTCAAACTGTTATCCGCTTCATTAATTTCGGCTCGTAACACATCAAATGACAGTATTGAGTGATCTTCAGGATCTTGATGTCTAATTAGTTCGAGCTCGCGAAGCAAACTGGCAATCTGAACTCTAATTTTGTTGTACTCCGAACGAATACTGGAATTGTCTGAAAAGGCATATTTTACAAGGTTTTTATTCAGGTGCTGAACGCCCTTTATCGCGTCGACAATATTCCTATTTGCGTTACGTAACCAGTGTATTCTTCCCGATTGTTTTTCTTCCCATGAGAACGTTGCACGGCTAATAAACGAAATTATTTCACTATAAATATTTTTTATTCGAATCTCGTAATTTTGATTGACGTTATAGCCAATTGCCTGTTTTTGGGCTCCGGCGATTCTACCCAGGTCTTTATTTGACAGAATATCATCCGTTTTAAAACTTAGCCCCTGAGATAAAATATCAAGACCAATCTCAAACATATTTATAGTTTCATTGCGAACTGCCTCGACGGCCGTGTCAGGAAAATCTACCGACGCCCCATTCAGGTATTTTGCTTTATTCTTTATCTGTTCGATGGGTTCTATAAATTGTTCCAGTAAAGCAACTAATCTGCCAATAAAGGGTAACATGACAAGCACGCCTACAAGATTAAACAACGTATGGAAGACGGCAAGTTTCAAGGTATCATCACTGCTATGGATTCCTACCAACTCACTTGTCCAGTTTACTGCTACCAGAAATTGTTCAATAAATACAATAGCGATCACACCCGTTACCAGATTAAATAACAGATGTGCACCTGCAAGCCGTTTACCCTGATGATTGGCACTCATTGCACCCAAAATGGCCGTAATGGTTGTACCCACATTGGCGCCAATTGCTAGAGCCAGGGCGTTTTCGTAGGTAATCTGCTGAACAGACAGGGCCGTAATAATAAGCACCATAGTCGCATGACTGGACTGCATCACAACAGTCGCTATAATTCCAATAAGCGCATAAAGTAATAGCCCTGTAAAACCGGTAACGGCGAATTGTGCCAAGTCTATATTATCTTTAAAGGCATCAAACCCTTCTTTCATGTAATGAATGCCCAGGAAGAGAAAGCCTAATCCAACCAGTATGTAGCCCATACCCTTACTGGATTTTGATTCTTGAAATAATAAAATAACACCAAATACCAACATGGGCATGGCATAGGCCGATATTTTAACTTTCAAACCAAAACCGGCAACTAACCAGGCTCCTGTTGTAGTGCCAATATTAGCGCCGAAGATAATACCTACACCTTCGGTTAACCCAATCAAACCGGCACTTAGAAACGAAATGGTAATAACAGAGACTAGTGAACTTGATTGCATTAATGTTGAACTGACAACACCAAAACTTAAAGCTTTCCATAAACGATTGGTTGTACGCTGAAGTATTTTCTCCAACAACCCACCAGTAAAGCTTTTAAAACCTTCTTCAAGCGACAGCATGCCAAACAGAAATATTGCGACACCCGCCGCTATTTCTTTAAAATTTGGGCTCAGCCAAAAACCATAGGCGAGTATCAAAAAAATAGAAGGAGTTAGAATCTTTTTGAGCATAGGCAAATGCCCTCATTAAACCCAGAAACCAATTAACATATCGGCCAAGCGAATACACCTTTTACAGAACCACAGCAGGTTATTAATTAAACATTCAGCAATACGTTTTTACCGACAAACTTTGCCATCAATTCCTGAACATCCACGCTCTTTGGATCGGTAGATAACCCTAAAATTCCAAATGAAGGAATATTGTCCCACTCTGGCAATTGCATTGGCACCTTGTATTTCACACCAACCAAACAGATAGCCGCACGAATGATGTGAACGAGCATACTGACATCTTTAACACCGCCAAAATCATGTATATCACGCGCTAGACTACTATATTGTTCAGGTAAATCCCAAACACAAATAGCAAAGTCACCAACCATGCCTGAAGCTTCCCGAATCATTATTTTTCGTTCCTCAATATGTGTAGAAAGTTCTTCGTCAGAATCAGCATATTTCAACAATGCCAGCGCACCAACATGGTGCAATAAGGCCGCTAACATAACGTCTTCTACCAATACCGTTTTGATCGTTTTGGCAATAATAATGGCCGCATTAGCCACTAAATTCGTGTAATGCCAGTGATGATTCATTTCTTTAGCTATGACCGGATTAATCGCTCGAAAAGCTTGCTCCATCGCCAACCCTAATGCTGCATTTCCGGCAAAACCAATGCCCATACGACTAACAGCGTTCTTCACACCATTAATTTTAACTGCAGTTCTCAATGCCGGGCAATTGGCCATAGATACTATGCGAGCGGACAATACCGGATCCTGTTCAATCAAATAGGTTAAGTCATTAACATTGGCATTTTCATCTCTGATTGACAATCTTATTTTTTCAGCTGTCTCAGGAATTCCTGGCAAAATAAATTCGCCATTTTCAATCTTTTTAACCAGCCGCATCGTGCTGGAAGAAAGTGCAACCCTTGACATAAAAACCTCCATGATAATGCATCGATATTCTAATTATTAATATATAACTTCGAATTTGAGGTGAATTCTAATATAAACGATCTGAATGTTATTAGTTTACAACATAGATTTTACATTATGAGCAAAAAGGGATTAAAAAAATAAACGAAGACCCATCCAGTAGTCAGTTACTCTTGGCTCGATTCTGATAAGATCGCCAGTAAAGATAGCATCATATTTAACCATCAGAGCGAAATTAGGTGATATAAAATATTCAACTTCACCATAGGGTTGCAGCTGATATTCATCAAAGGATTTTCCATTTATTCTAAAAATACCGGGTTCTGTATTAATACCTGTTGTTAACTGAAGTCCAACAATTGGCTTAATTGGTGTAAATATATATCCAAAACCGAACCCTAGAGCTTGCCAATGGTAATCGGGGGAGACACGAGTATCTCCCCCATACAGATCAAACTTGGCACCAGTATTAAGATTACCCTTAGGTAAATGTCGATATTCAAACGCCTCACCCTTAAACCCCAGGCGTGCGATTAAATATTCCCTGTAGCGTCAGTTGAATTCCTGCTCCCCTGATGCTCCAAAGCCAAATACCCTAAATGCTCCCTGTTACCTTCAATACTGGCAAGTCCATAAACAAGATAATATTTACTTTGATTACTTAAAAATTTAACACCACCACCCTGATATTCTAAAGGCAACGCCGTAGCTGCTGACGCATTCAAACTCATCAACACTATCTGAGTACAAATTAGATACCCTATTCCCTTTTTGAACATGGGTTCACTCGTTTGAAATGGTAATCTCAGGAAGCATTGGACTCTGCTGGCGATTCATACCTATTTCAGCCGCCAATGCCAATGCTAATTGCTGATATCGAACGGCAACCAATGATTCAGGATCGCTTATAACCGTAGGAGTACCTGCATCCAGTTGCTGACGAATAGTCAATTCCAAAGGCATACTACCCAACAACCTGGTTTGATATTGATCTGCGATTTTCGATCCACCATTTTCACCAAATATCGCTTCTTCATGCCCACAGTTTGAGCACACATGCATTGCCATATTTTCAATAACACCCAAAACAGGAATATTGACCTTACGGAACATCTCAATACCTTTAACGGCATCGAGCAAAGCAATATCCTGAGGTGTTGTCACAATTAACGCGCCACTTGCAGGTACTTTTTGCGAAAAAGTCAGGTGGATATCGCCGGTACCAGGAGGCATATCAACAAAGAGGTAGTCCAGCTCTCCCCATAACGTTTGAAATAGCATTTGCTGCAAGGCGCTGCTCACCATAGGCCCGCGCCAAACGACAGGCTGCTTATCATCAATCAGATAGGCAATTGACATACTTTTAATTCCATATGCTTCTATTGGAAACATCCATTTTTCATCTTTAGTCTCGGGACGAGCACCTTCTTTAATACCCAACATTTTAGCCTGACTCGGCCCATAAATATCAGCATCCAGAATACCAACCTTGGCTCCTTCTTTCGAGAGAGCCAAAGCAAGGTTTACTGCCGTTGTACTTTTACCTACACCGCCTTTACCTGAGGCGACGGCAACAATATGCTTTATTTTTTGTATTGCTTCAGGTCGATCAGATGATAAAAAGGGTAAAATCTCAAAGCTTACTTCAAGTTCAAGTACCTGATTCGCTAATAAACCGGTAATTCCGGTAGAAAGCACCGTTTGTAAGCCACTACCAAAATTTGCAGAAGCATAGGGAAGAATAATATTTAGCTTTACACGCTGTTCATTACACTCCAACCAATCAAGTCGAGCCACGTCAGAAATGGGTTTGCCGACATTAGGATCAGAAATTGTTGAAAGATAATCGATAATACTTTGTTTCACTGACATGCTCGCTCCGCGGTTTCGCCTAATTATTTCAATTGCCAAGATACTACTGTGAATCAATGTAAAATGAAATCTGAGTTGTTGATAAAATCCGGACATTATGGCATTGGCATTTACCCAAGTGACAGGTAGAATCACTCTCCTTTTTAGTTAACCCAAAATTGGTATCGCTCCTAACATGTCAAATCAACGAAAAATATTACTTACCAGTGCACTTCCCTATGCAAATGGCCCCATACATCTGGGCCATATGCTTGAGCATATTCAAACTGATATTTGGGCTAGATTCCAGCGCTTAAGGGGCAACCAATGTATCGCTGTTTGTGCAGATGACACACATGGTACAGCCATCATGTTAAGTGCCGAAAAAGAAGGCATTACTCCTGAGCAACTCATTGACAGAGTCAACATTGATCACCAAAAAGATTTTAACGGGTTTCTGGTTAATTATGACAATTATTACACCACTCATTCTCCAGAAAACGAACGATTGTCCGGTTTTATTTATGAGCAATGTAAAAAGAATGGTCTAATTGCTGTTCGAACAGTAAGGCAGTTTTTTGATCCTGAAAAAGAATTATTCCTTGCTGATCGATATATTAAAGGAACCTGTCCAAAGTGTAGTGCAGAAGATCAGTATGGCGACAATTGCGAAAAATGCAGTGCCACCTATACACCGGGTGACCTGATTAATCCAAAGAGCGCTATTTCTGGTGCCACACCCATCGAAAAAGATTCTGAACACTACTTCCTGACGGTTTCATCTTATACAGACATGCTAAAGGAATGGACACGCTCGGGAACCATTGCTGATTCAGTAGCTAACAAACTATCTGAATGGTTAGACCATGGGCTTCAAGATTGGGATATTAGTCGTGATGCCCCTTATTTCGGATTTGAAATTCCCGGTGCACCCGGTAAGTTTTTTTATGTATGGCTAGACGCTCCTGTTGGTTATATGAGTAGTTTTGAAAACCTGTGCGCAAGGGTAGAAGATTTAAATTTTGAAGAATTCTGGCATGCAGATAGTAAAACTGAGCTGTATCACAACATCGGTAAGGATATTATTGCCTTCCATGCCCTATTTTGGCCCGTCATGCTAGAAACGTCCGGGTTCCGAAAACCGACAGGCGTCTGGGCTCATGGCTATGTCACCGTTAATGGTGAAAAAATGTCCAAAAGTCGCGGGACATTTATTACAGCGGATACCTATTTAAACCACCTAAAACCAGAATACTTAAGATATTATTATGCTGCAAAACTTGGTGCCGGTGTTGAGGATCTGGATCTCAATCTGGATGACTTTATTCAAAGGGTTAATTCAGATCTGGTAGGAAAGGTAGTTAATATTGCAAGCCGTTGTGCCGGCTTCATTAAAAAATCAGGGGGCATATTATCAAACAACATTGCAGAACCTGAATTATTAGAACGCTTTGTCAGTGCTAATGACACCATTGCCATGTTATTTGAAAATCGTGAATTCGGTAAAGCTATCAGAGAAATTATGGCGCTAGCAGACGTGGCGAATGAATACATTCAAAGTAAAGCACCCTGGGCTATGGCTAAACAAGAGGGGACTGAAGCTGAAGTTTTGGCTGTTTGCTCAATGGGGATTCACTTTTTCCGTATTATTATGACTTACCTGGCACCGGTTGTACCTGAAATGGCAGAGAATGCGGCAAAATTTCTTAACATTGAAGCGCTAAATTGGCAAACACTGACTCATGACTATTCTGGTCATGCAATCGAAAAGTTCAAACCCTTGATGACTCGCATCGAGCAAGAACAAATAGATGCCATGCAAGAAGCAACAAGAAAGCAGGTTACAAAGATTCAAAGTGAACAGCCAAAGCCTACAACCCAAGAACATGACAACATGATTCAATTTGATGATTTTGCCAAGCTTGATTTGAGGGTTGCACGTGTAACAGAAGCATCTGATGTTGAAGGCGCTGACAAACTACTCTCTCTAACACTGGATGTGGGGGAGCTCGGTTCACGGAAAGTATTCTCAGGTATAAAAAGCAAGTACAGTGCAGGCGAACTGGTTGGTAAAAATTTAGTGTTAGTAGCAAACCTGGCACCACGCAAAATGAAGTTTGGTATCTCTGAAGGCATGGTTCTTGCTGCGGGTGATAAAGACCTCTGGATTCTGGAAGCTAACGAAAACTGCGCTCCCGGCACTAAAGTAAGCTAAATAATCAGAAAAACATAAAATGGCGGTTTTTATACTGGCATACTGGTATTACAACCGCCTTTTTATTTACCCTTGTTCCATTCCAATAATCTAGCACCTTATTACCTTTTGTAATAATAAAAACAAAATAACCTATTGTTTGATATATATTTAGCGACGATAATAAATGTTCGGTGAAGATAAACTGAAGACAAAAGGAATTTTAACTGAATCTGGTTATAATGATTTCAAATCTTTTTTCACTCCGTGGAGAAACGAGTGTCTGAATTTCTATTAATGTTGGTTAGTACCATACTGGTCAATAATTTCGTATTGGTTCAATTTTTAGGTCTTTGTCCTTTTATGGGGGTTTCAAATAAACTTGAAACAGCCATGGGTATGGCACTGGCTACAACATTTGTTCTTACATTAGCATCTGCCAGTAGTTACATCGTGTTTAATTGGATACTGGTACCCCTGGGTTTAGAATACTTAAAAACTATTTCGTTTATCTTGGTCATTGCGGTATTGGTTCAATTCACGGAAATGGTCATACAAAAGACCAGTCCTTTACTCTACAGGGTCTTGGGAATTTTCCTGCCTCTCATCACTACCAACTGTGCCGTTCTTGGTGTTGCACTATTAAATCTTAAAAAAGACAGTAACTTCTTTGAGTCACTTACCTATGGGTTAGGTGCTTCTATTGGATTTGGACTGGTTCTGATTTTATTCTCTGCGATGAGAGAACGATTGAATCAGTCTGATGTGCCGAAACCATTTAAAGGCTCTGCGATCGGTTTAATTACGGCGGGTTTAATGTCTCTGGCTTTCATGGGGTTTGCCGGTTTAGCGCCGGCATAGACAGGGTATTCACTAGTGAGCATTTTAACCGCTATATTAGTATTGTTACTTCTTGCAAGCCTCTTCGGTGCCTTACTTGGGTATTCCGCCGTACGTTTTAAGCCTGAAGGTGATCCGGTAGTTGCTCAAATTGATGCATTATTACCTCAAACCCAGTGCGGTCAATGTGGCTACCCTGGTTGCAAACCTTATGCTACGGCTATAGCCAATGGTGACGCGATAAATAAGTGTCCTCCAGGAGGTATGGCAACCGTTGAAGCGATCGCCAGCCTGCTGGATGTAGATATCGTGCCTCTTGATGCCGAGACAGAAGACAATCCGACCCAACTGGTCGCTGTAATTCGAGAAGATGAATGTATTGGCTGTACCAAGTGTATACAGGCCTGCCCTGTCGACGCGATTCTTGGGGCTGCAAAACTGATGCACACGGTTATAGAGTCTGAATGTACAGGTTGTGACCTTTGTCTGGAGCCATGCCCGGTTGATTGCATTGATATGGTTGAAGTACCCAAGACCATACACTCATGGAGTTGGACAGCTCCCGTGAGCCAAAATTCTGAAGTAAAAATAATTGCTACGGATGGAGACCGTCATTGAATAAATCAAACAAACTCTGGCGACTTCACGGGGGAATCCATCCAGCTCAAATGAAAGAGCTTTCCAATCGCACCCCTATTGGACAGATCCCCAGACCCAAAGAAATTATCTTGCCACTCAACCATTCCAATGGAGCCATTGCAACGCCCTGCGTTAAGGTAGGAGACCATGTAAATAAAGGTCAATTAGTCGCTACATTCAACATACCGGTTGCCACCAAAATTCATGCCTCTCTTTCGGGCAGGGTAACCGCCATAGAACCTAGAATTATTGCGCACATATCCGGATTACCTGCGCTAAGTATCATTATTAAAACAGATGACAGTGATGAAGAATCGTTTTTGCCTAAAATTGAAAACTGGTCAGCAATGTCAAATGATCAGTTAATTAGCCGAATTGAAGAAGCCGGTATCGCAGGATTGGGTGGTGCCGGATTTCCAACCCAAATCAAATACCGGTCTCACGCACCCATAAATACTCTTATAGTTAACGGTGTTGAATGTGAACCCTATATTACATCCGATGATGTATTAATGCGTGAATATTCCGCACAGATTATTGAAGGTACGTTAATTGCGTTGAAAATGTTATCTGCAAAGCAGGCTTTGATTGCAATTGAAGATAATAAACCTGAAGCCATTGCGGCTATTACTTCTGAATTAACCCGCCTATCACCTAGCAACATCGAACTCAGGGTTATACCAACCAAATATCCATCTGGTGGCGAGCGCCAGTTAATTTATATATTAACTGGTCAGGAAGTAGGATCAGGTAATATCCCGGCGTCTTTGGGTATTGTTGTTCAAAATGTCGGTACTATCTATGCGATACGGCAAGCGATTATCGACGGAGAGCCATTAACTCAGAGAGTCATAACCCTTACGGGCACGGCAGTTGCCAATGCGGGAAATTATTGGGTACCTATAGGCACCCAAATTCAACACATTATTGATGCTACGACTCCCGAATTAATTCCACATGAAGTGATTATGGGCGGCCCTATGATGGGGTTTGATGTTCCCAGCACCCATGCCCCTGTTAGTAAGGTGACCAACTGTTTGCTTATTCCGGCTAAAAACGAATTGCCAAGGCGTTCGGAAGACAAAGCCTGTATTAGATGCGGCCTATGTGAACAGGTTTGTCCGGTTAATCTTCTTCCACAGAAATTGTACTGGAATTCAAAGCATCACGAATGGGAGCAAGCTGAACTAAATAGCCTGTTTGATTGTATTGAATGTGGCGCATGCAGCTGGGTGTGCCCAAGTGAGATACCTCTGGTCCAATACTACCGCTTTGCAAAATCTGAAATCAAAAAAGAACATGTTGAAAAAGTTAAATCTGATCAGGCCAGGAAACGTTTTGAAGACCGACAGAAACGATTGGAGAAACTCGCCTTAGAGAAAGATGCCAAACGCAAAGCACGAGCAGCTGCTGCGGCAAAAGCACAGGCAAACAAGGAAACAGATGTCGAGTCAAAATTGGGTGACCAGGCAAAAGCAGACATCCTGGCATCGCTAGCCAGAGTAAAAGCTAAAAAACCAAAAACCGAACAGCCACCTAAAGATGCTGATACACTAAGGCTGGCTTGGGAGAGCGCAGAAGAAGTAGTCTTAAAGGCGAAAAACAAATTAAAAATTGCTGAAACTGAAAATACAGCAACAGTTTCAGCATTAGTAACCGCATTAGGAAAGCTGGAAACGCGCGCCAAGAAAGCAAAAGAGGCCTGGATGACCGCCTCTACGCCCAATAACAACCATGACGGTGAGAGTGAATAATAAATGATTCTAGCAACCAGTAGCTCACCCCATACCAAAAACAACCTATCTATTACCGCTATTATGATGTGGGTAGCTGCCACCCTACTTCCGGGTTTAGTGGCACTGATCCATTTCTTTGGCTGGGGTTATTTAATAAACAGTCTGATAGCAATCTTGATCGCTTTTGTGTCCGAAGCCTTTATTTTGAAACTTAGAAAACGACCAGTAATTAAAACACTCACCGACGGTAGTGCCTTGCTTACAGGCTTATTTATCGGATTATCATTGCCAGGATACGCCCCGTGGTGGATACCCGTCGTCGCCTCACTATTTGCCATCATCTTTATTAAACAACTCTATGGTGGACTCGGACAAAATCTGTTTAATCCGGCAATGGGCGCATTCGCTCTGGTGTTAATTTCTTTTCCACTGCCCATGACTACGTCTTGGGCGGCACCTCAGGGGTTAAATGGCATTGAGCGATTAGACATTACACAACAGATTGAAATTACGTTCAGTGGCTCACCAGACATTTTTGATGGCATAACAATGGCTACGCCGTTAGATCACTACAAAACAAACATTAAAAATAAAACAGCTGATGAACTTTTAAAAACTGACGAGTTTGCTAACGGTCCTCTATACGGCATATTTTGGGTCAATCTCGCGTTCTTGTTCGGAGGCTTATTATTAATAATGAAGAAAATCATAACCTGGCATGCACCAGCCGGAGTTATTGCAGGCGTCACAATCATGTCGTTGATTTTTTCATCAGATCCCGATATTCACATGCCCATAAGCTTACATCTTATGGGTGGTGCTACCATGCTTGGTGCTTTTTTTATCGCTACAGACCCTGCGACAACGGCAACAAGTAATAAAGGTAAAATTATTTTTGGTCTCGGCGTTGGTATGTTTACCTATATTATTCGAACCTGGGGCAACTTTCCCGACGCCATCGCATTTTCAATACTCATTATGAATTTTGCTGCCCCTTTTATTGACTACTATTCAAGGCCTAGAGTCTATGGTAAGTCCGGTTCAATGAAGGGATTTGCGTTAAAGGATGACTACAAATGAGTATGAAAAACAGTATAAAAACAAACGCTATTGGACTGGCTATATTTGCCATTTTTACCGCAGGGTTAATTGCTATTACCCAAGTCATAACCAAAACCAAAATTGCAGAGAATGAACAACAATACCGCGCACGACTGCTATTCGAAATACTACCGGATGCCGACGAGCTCATGGCAGAACAGCCCTATAGTCTGCATCCCGACATATTTTTCAATATGGAATTACTCTCTCTAACCGAGCCTGGTGAATTTTATCGTGACCCTGTATCAAAAGACGTCATACTAACGGTGGTGGCACCTAACGGCTATACAGAAGCGATCAAACTGCTCGTTGGCATAGATACAGCAGGCACTATTAAAGATATTCGAGTCATATCACACCGTGAAACACCCGGTTTAGGCGACAAAATTGAAATTAAGAAGAGCGACTGGATCCTTCAATTTCAGGGAAAATCATTAACAGTACCTACATTTGAATATTGGAAAGTAAAAAAAGATGGCGGTGAATTTGACCAATTAAGTGGTGCCACGGTAACACCCAGAGCGGTGGTAGCGGCTATAGCCAGATCATTAGAGTTTTATAGGTTAAATCAGCAACAATTACTGGAAGCAGAGTAAGGCAAATGACAACCTACAAAGAAATTATTAATAACGGACTTTGGAATAACAATCCTGCTCTTGTGCAACTACTTGGGCTGTGTCCCCTGTTAGCCGTTTCCGGCACCGTTGTTAATGCTCTGGGCTTGGGACTTGCAACGCTAATTGTGCTATTAGGCTCCAATATCGCCGTTTCGGTCATCAGAAACCATGTGGAAGACACTGTGCGATTACCTGCATTTGTAATGATAATCGCTTCATTTACCACCGCGGCTGAATTGATAATGCAAGCAATGGTATTTGAACTCTACCAAATACTCGGCATTTTCATACCTCTTATCGTAACCAACTGTGCGATATTGGGACGGGCCGAAGGATTTGCACGTAAAAACGCTTTACTGCCCTCAATGCTGGATGGTTTGATGATGGGTATCGGCTTTACGCTAGTTTTAGTTACTTTAGGTGCAATACGTGAAATTGTGGGTTTGGGTACACTGTTTAGCGGTATGGAGCTATTATTTGGTGAGACAGCAATAAGCTGGAAGATAATTATAATAAAAGACTATCAGCAGTTCTTGTTTGCTGTCCTGCCACCTGGTGCATTTGTTGCCCTGGGTTTAATTATTGCGATAAAAAATGTAATCGATAGCTATAAAGAAAGTTTAAAAAAGCCCAGTATTATAGATAAACCAGCGCGAAGAGTCAGAGTAACGGGAACCATTTCATAAATACTGACCGCTGTCTGGATAAGTAGTTATTTATAGGCGAGGTAAAATTGGCTAAAATCTGGACTATTGTAAGGCTAAAACAGGAGTTTGGAAGACAGATTTCTACTGAGTCAAGCATATTTGAGCAACACAGAGATTGTCGATGAGTCGCTTGCTGAATCTGACAAGCGAAAATGTTCGACAGATCGTTTTATAACTCCGTATAGGAGGTAAATGACTATTGTTCAAAGGACTCTGATGAATATTCCCGAAGAGCCCGGTGTCTTATGGATAAAAAACAATAATGAATAAAGACAAACGGTACACAATTTTCTCACGCTTTAGAGATCAGAATCCTAGCCCTGAAACTGAACTGGAATATAGTTCTGTATTTGAACTATTAATCGCAGTCGTTTTGTCCGCTCAGGCTACCGACGTAAGTGTTAACAAGGCAACAAGAAAATTATTCCCTGTTGCAAATACACCCACATCTATTCTGGATCTGGGAATAGATGGCTTAAAAAGATATATTAAGACCATTGGGCTCTATAACAGCAAAGCTGAAAATGTGTTAAAAACCTGCAACATATTAGTAACTAAATTCTCTAGTGAAGTGCCAGACAATAGAGCCGACCTTGAATCGTTACCTGGTGTAGGGCGTAAAACGGCCAATGTGGTACTTAATACAGCCTTCAAACAACCGGTAATGGCTGTTGATACTCATATATTTAGAGTCGCAAATAGAACCAAATTAGCACCGGGTAAAACCGTATTGCAAGTAGAAGAAAATCTGATTAAAAAGATACCTAAAGAGTTCCTGCTAAATGCACATCATTGGCTTATTTTACACGGTAGATATATCTGTGTGGCAAGAAAACCTAAATGCGGATCATGTATCATTGAGGACCTATGTGAATTCAAAGATAAAGTGGAGGATTAACCTATGGAAAGAATAGCCATCGTCGTCGATGCATCATGCGATTTACCCAAATCCTTTTTTGATGAACACAAAGTCCAGATACTTCCAGTCTATTTTAGCCATAATGGTGCAACACTTGTTGATGACAGACAAACCAAGGTCACCTCCGAATTTTATAGATCAAATCAATTCGATACTGATAGCATTAAAGCGAATCTCTCCGAAGCTGATAATATAATTCGCCTGTTAAAAGAAAAAATCATCCCGAATTTTGATTCAATTTTAGTAATCACTTGTCACGAAAAACGAAGCCCTATCAACCATCTGGTCAGGGAAACAACATTTAATAACAAAGACAGGTTTACCGCATGGCGCCTAGAACATGATCTTGATACAAAATTTAAAATTAAGATAGTTGATTCTATCAATGTATTTAGTGGTCATGGCCTGTTGGCATTTGAAACAGTCCGCTTGTTAACAGAAAAAGCCATTCCTTTTGAAAATTTACATAAACCCATGGAATTACTGAAACCCAAAATACAAACACTCATTGCCACCAATGACATCCAGGCGTTACGACAGAGTAAACCAAAAAAAGACGGTACAAAAAGCACCACGACAAAAATGAGCTGGATGGATTATCAAGTAGGCAAGGTACTCGATAAAAAGCCTGTCTTAAAACTACAAAATGGACAATTCATTACCCTGTCAAAAGAAAAAGGCTTTAAAAACGCCGCAAGTAAAATTTATGAACAGGTATTGACAGAAGTCAAAGCCGGATTAGGCCGCCCAATTGTTAATATTAGCTATGCTGGAAACCTGGCAGAAATAAAAACCGATCCTTCGTTTAAAGCATTCGTACGAAAACTGGCTGCCAGTCAGATAAAAACAATGGTTAGTATGATGAGTATTACCGGGGCGAAAAGTGTTGGCAGAGGTGCAATTTCTATTTCGTATATTAAGAAATAGAAGAATAAACCATTCACTGATACTGCGCTTTGTATTGGTAATAGAGAACAGCAATAAAACCCCTGTGAAATTTCAAATGGAGACTGAAGATTGAATTGCACAGATTTAGAACCGGAGCTTAAAAAATCGTTACGTGATGTTAAAACCCAACCAAATATGTCTATCTAAATTGCTTTAGCCTGGCTCAGCAAGCGATGTTCACCCAGGGGTGTTAACTCCCATTTTCCCTGTTTTACAATGACCAGACTTTGAGCCCTCAGGTTCACCTTAATAGCATTAAATGTTGAAGTACTAATTCTAAGATCAACAAATGCATGAGCTTGCGGCACTTTTTTCTTAAGAAGCATTTTCTCTGTTTCCAGTAATTGCTCCTGTAACGCAATTTTAATAGTAGATTCTTTTGTTTCTTCCATCATTTGAGGAGCAACCGCAAGAAAAATCCTGTTCAAGGGCCAACTGACCGTGCCAGTAAGATTTTTCATGGTGCCGCCGTAAAACGCTTTACATTGATAGTCTAAAGAAACGTTTGAATCTGATGATTCAGAATAATCAGAGGATTTTTGTGACCGTGCCTTTTCAAGAGCATCTTGTAATAAGGTGATTTGATTTTTCAGTGAATTAACCACCTTGGTGTCAGCCGCTATGACATTTTCATTTCGGTGCCAACCCTTGGCCTTATACTTTTCTAATAACTTCTCATAACCACGTTCAGTAGCATGACGAAGACCATCCAGATTATGCCACTCGTAGTAATGGCCTTCCTTTAACAACGAAACGAATTCTTTTAACTTTCTGGTGTCATCTTCATTTATCGCACTTTTTTCCATGCCTTTATAAATCAGGCTGAAAATCGGTACTTTTTTAGCCGCCGCTGCCGCATATAACTGGTGGACATAGCCTACACCTGCCGCAGAACTTGGTGAATACTGTTGATTGGTTAAAATGATGGCATAATCTACTGAAGCCAGACTAAGTTGATTTAGCTTTAACAAATAATTATCTGTGAGCCTTGGAAATGAAAAACCAGAGACAAACGCACCATGAGCAACCAGCGTTTCTTCCACGGCCCTTCTCTCAGCCTCTAATTCTACCTGAGAACTAATTACCATAACCTGGTAATGTTTGACTTCCATATGGCTTTCCAAGTCTCTAATTTAATTTAATAAAGTCAGGACGTTTATATTGAGGCAATTTCAACTGATATACAATATTTATTAGATCAACAATAATCATAGACGTTAATCCCCAAATACGATATTCGCCGAATTGAAACTCGGGCATTACCCAACTATTTCCTTTGTGGGTATAGGTTCTTACTAAGGGTTCATTTTCGGCAAAAAAAGATAATGGAACCGTAAAAATATGGTCTAACTCATCCAGATTTGCGACCATAGGTTCTTCCTGATTTACAATACCTACAACCGGTAAAACCCTTATACCTGCTTTGGACATGGTTTGATCCAAACAACTTATGACTTCTACATTGCCAGGTTGTAAACCGATTTCTTCCCAGGTTTCTCGAAGCGAAGTATCAATTAGAGACGCATCCTGTTCCTCTTCTTTCCCTCCCGGAAAAGCAATTTCCCCTGCATGAGAATTTAGATGTTCCGCACGCACTGTCAAAATCAACTCCAGCATGCCGTCATATTCTCTGATGGGTATTAACACGGCGGCATTAGGATAATCGCCAGAAATAACCTTAGGTTCATAGGTCTTTAACTGGCGTTTCAAATTAATGAGTAATTGTTTATTGGTGGTCGTCATTTTAATGAAGGTAACTGGCTAAAACCTGTCAAGTATACTCATTTTAATACATCTGTTCTCCTGTTTATTTGTTATTAATGTTGCATGATTCTAGAAATTAAGGTGTAAAACAGGAATTTATACAATTTTGTTCTATCCTGCAGTAAGGTCATATAACAATAGGCGAGATTCATGAGTCACTCAGATAATGGTTTAGAGCCAAACATTGATAATTTGTTTAGCTGGGCAGAAAACCAACCTGATTTATTACAACAATGGCTTGAACAGGAAGTAAAAGATCTCATCGAAAATGCACCGGTGAGCCATCAGGACAAACTGAGAGGCCTCCAGTTTAAAATTGAAATGGAAAAAAGACGCGCAAAAAACCCATTAGCATCTTGTATTGCCATCTCAAATCTCATGTACGAATCATTTTATAAACTAAAAATTGCACTCGCCGATGTAGATTACAGTAATCCATATAAACCCCATAAAATTACTGAAAATAAAGCCAAGGTTCTTCCTTTCAAACTAAAAGGTGTTAATAATAAGAGCTCAAGTTAACTGTCAACAAGAGCAAACATGAATTATTGCAGCAACTGTGGCCAAAATGTTACTGTCACTATTCCTGACGGTGACCATAGAGAGCGATTCGTATGTCCTTCCTGCAATACCATTTTTTATGAGAATCCGAGAATCATTACCGGAACACTTCCCATCTATCAGGGAAAGATCTTAATTTGTAAAAGAGGTATTGAACCACGTGCTAATTACTGGACGGTACCAGGCGGATTTATGGAAAACGGGGAATCAATGTCAGATGGTGCCGCCAGAGAAACTCTTGAAGAAGCTTGCTCCAGAGTTGAAGTCGGCCAATTGTTATCGGCGATAAGTTTGCCTTCAGTTAATCAGGTGCATTGTTTCTTTTTAGCAGAAATGAAAGACGATCATTTCGAGATAACCCCTGAAAGCATAGAAATAAAACTCATAGATATTGAAGACATACCCTGGGATGAAATTGCGTTTAGAACGGTTGAATATACCCTGAGGCATTATATCGAACATAGAACAAGTAAAACCATACCACTACTTGAAACCAGCATATTGCCAAAACGCTATTAATCAAGATTCAAAATCTTGTAGTGTATAAATCCGCTGTAAGTCGTATGCTGGAGTTTCATAAGGGTGCGAGTTAAGTAGTGCTTCTAAAGCGAAAGACACGATACGTTCTTCCAGAATCATTTCTACACGAAATTCTATTACCTTCTCGATCTCACCTACGCCTCCGATATGGGGATTGCTGCCAGGGAGCGGTCTAAACTGTCCCTCACCTTTCAATTGAAAACAACAATGATCATAATTTCCAATTTTCCCTGCCCCGACATGAAACAGTGCATCTTTAACTGTTTCCAGTTTATTTTGTGGAACAAAAAAAGTTAACTTAAACATAAACGTCGTCCCAGATGTTCAAAATTTATCCAATTATTTAATGAAAACCTAACTATTTCAATAATTTAGAAAACAATCATTGACAAAAAATAGCCCCTGAGTATTATAGCTCTCGTTCCAAATAAGCAGTTTATTTGATCAACGACTTACAAGGAATAAAAGCGATATATCGGCATCGGACTATCCGATTCTATATTTTGTTTTTCGTGGTGAGGTGGCTGAGTGGCCGAAAGCACTGGTCTTGAAAACCAGCGACGGGCGACCGTCCGAGAGTTCGAATCTCTCCCTCACCGCCATTTTCTCCGGCTCTCCCCTCTTGATACATCCCTGCTTAGTCAACGAAAGTTTATGCAATAAATACTCATCCGATCCTTCATTAAAATCTTAGTCTATTACCCTCCTAATGAATACTTTAAGCACACTACGACGCAACATTTTGGTCAGCTACATCACTTATAGAAATCTGGTCAGATTTACAATGTATGTATAGATGATATTCGTTGTTGTTTGCCAGAACCAATGGCAGGTAATACTACTGACAATTTGTAGCTTTAATCACATCATTCGGAAATATACCTCTAGAATTTTAAAGAAATGTAGTTAAAATTGCTGCCAAATTAATTTTGGATAACTGATCCTTTCAGTATCAGTGTCCTGCTACCGTTTTCAAAATCTTAAAATCTTAAAATCATAGAAAGGTAAATAACCGTGAAAGTAATATTACTTCTGTTATCCATTATTATGGTGACGCCTGTTTGGGCATCGTCCTCTGATACTACGACCCTTGACCTTACCAGTCACTGGGGTGGCTTTTTGGCGTTAGGTTTATTCGTTGCCGCGTATATATTGGTTATTTTTGAAGAGCAGTTACATCTTCGAAAATCCAAACCGGTATTATTAGCTGCGGGTCTAATCTGGATCATTATTGCCGTTATCTATAACGGTCATAACTTGCCACATGCCGTTGAAGGTGCAATTCGTCATAATTTTCTTGAATATGCCGAATTATTCTTCTTCCTACTTGTTGCCATGACCTACATTAACGCCATGCTCGAACGCGGTGTTTTCGATGCATTAAGAGACTGGTTAGTTGCAAAAGGATTTAGCTATAAAGCGCTTTTTTGGCTAACGGGTATTTTGGCGTTCTTTATCTCTCCAGTTGCTGACAACCTAACGACAGCACTTATTATGTGTGCGGTGGTACTCGCTGTTGGTAAAGACAAGCCTGAATTTGTAGCAATCGCCTGTATCAATATTGTTGTCGGCGCCAATGCAGGTGGTGCTTTCAGCCCGTTCGGCGACATCACCACATTAATGGTATGGCAAAAAGGGCTCGTTGAATTTGCAGAGTTCTTCGAATTGTTCATTCCATCTGTCGTTAACTTTGTAGTTCCAGCTGCCATTATGCATTTTGCATTACCAAAAGGTAGCCCAGCGGCTTCAGGTCACATGACTAATTCGCTAAAATATGGCGGCCTCACCATTGTGGTGTTGTTCTTGTTAACCATTGTAACAGCGGTTAGTTTCCACAATTTCTTACATATACCTCCTGTTTACGGCATGATGACCGGCTTGGCCTATCTTAAGTTTTATGGCTACTACCTGCGTAAGAGATCACATGCTGCACCAGCATCAATTGAAAGCCCTCCAGGATCAGAAGCTGGTGACGAAGGATTCGATATCTTCAAGAAAATCGCACAAGCAGAATGGGACACTTTGTTCTTCTTCTACGGCGTAATTCTTGCGGTTGGCGGCCTGGGCTTTATTGGTTATCTGGGTATGGCATCTGAATTTATTTATGGTGAGTTAGGTGCTACTACTGCAAATATTCTGGTGGGTATTATGTCAGCTATCGTCGATAACATTCCCGTAATGTTCGCCGTATTGACCATGAACCCTGATATGCCGCATTTCCAGTGGCTACTCGTAACTTTAACTGCTGGCGTGGGTGGTAGTTTATTATCTATTGGCTCTGCTGCTGGTGTTGCTCTTATGGGTCAGGCGCGTGGTCAGTATACATTCTTTAGCCACCTAAAGTGGACTCCGGTAATTGCTTTAGGTTATGCCGCCAGTATTGGTACTCACTTCCTGATTAACGGCTAATCAATCGTGTTTTCGAGCATAATCCATGGTGGGTTATGCTCATCCTTCACTTCTCTTTTCTTCGATAGAATGTATTTAAATTTCAAAGATAATCAGGATTGGGATAATCTGTTTTGTGCTTAACCTGTCCAAATACAAAATTTGATTCTAATGAAGAAATGCCAGGAACCCTGGATAATCGTTCACGAATAAACTTCTCATAGCTCTTAAAATTTTTACTGACCACTCTCAATAAATAATCTTGATGACCTGACATTAAAAAACAATCTAATACTTCATCAAGTTCTTGTATGGCTACTTCAAACGCTTTAATCCTGTTATCAGTTTGCTCAGACAACCGAATACTAATAAAGGCATTAATAGGTAGACCATAAAGCTCTGCGTCGACAATCGCCGTATAACCCTGTATTAAACCGGATTTTTCCAAATTTTTTACCCGTCTTAAACAAGGAGACGGCGACAAGTTAACGCGTTCGGATAACTCCTGATTAGATAACGCACTATTTCGCTGTAATTCTTCAATTATCTTTCGATCAATGCTATCCATATGCCACCTATTAGCAAATTATTTCAATTTAATTCACAATATTAATATAAATCGCAAGATATCACCCTTAAAAATAGCTGATAATTTTAGCAACCACATCCATTTACATTCAGGGGCTTGATTGTGAAAAAAATAATAAATGGCAAAACACATATCGGTGAACATAAATTACATCCAGAATCACTCATGATGTCTTACGGCTATGATTCCAATTTGTCTGAAGGCTCTGTGAAACCTCCGGTATTTCTTACCTCGACATTCTGTTATCCAATGGCGGAAGACGGAGAAGAGTTTTTTCATGTTGCTTCAGGTCGAAAACCACTTCCAGACGGTGAATCAGCGGGATTAATCTATTCGAGATTCAACCACCCTAATGTCGAAATTGTCGAAGATCGTCTGGCATTACTAGAAGGCTCCGATGAAGCGGTGGTATGTGCCAGCGGCATGGGTGCAATTTCATCGACCATGTTGTCAGCGTTACGCCCGGGTGATGTTTTAATTCACGGGTCTCCCCTATATGGCGGCACAGAAGTTCTAATAAGAAATATTATTTCCCAATTCGGCATTCAGCTCGTTGAATTTCATGATGGTCTCAATGAGTGTGAAATCAATAGCGCGGTAGAGAAAGCAAAAGCCCTTGGACCTGTAGCGATGATTTTCGTTGAAACTCCAGGTAACCCGACCAATGCCTTGGTCGATTTTGAACTTATCAATAAAGCGGCCGACAAGTTACTTGCAGATACTGGCCTACGCCCGGTTACTGTAGTAGATAATACGCTACAAGGACCTATATTCCAGCAAGCGGTACCGCATGGAATTGACCTGGCCGTTTACTCACTAACCAAATATGTCGGTGGCCATAGTGATCTTATTGCCGGTGCTGTTTGTGGCAATGGTGAAGTTATTAATAAGGTTAGGGTCATTCGTAATTCTATGGGTATTAATCTGGACCCTCATACCTGTTGGATGATTTTACGTTCAATGGAAACATTAAATATTAGAATGAAGCGAGCGGCTGACTCGGGATCAAAGGTTGCCCATTGGTTAGCAGAAAATGCGCCTGTTCCAGTAAAGGTATTACATCCAGAACTAATCACAAATCCGGTATACCAAACAACTTATCGAAAACAATGTTCTGGCCCTGGGTCTACGTTTTCATTAGTATTAAATGCTGACCGAAAAACCGCATTTAGATTTATTAATGCATTGTCATTATTTAAATCAGCGGTCAGCTTGGGTGGCACAGAGTCACTGGTGTCACATCCGGCATCGACCACACATTCTGGTGTTCCCGAAGAGGTTCGTGTATCAACAGGAATCGAGGAAGGTTTAATCAGGGTGTCAATTGGTATGGAACACCCGGAAGATTTAATTGCTGATTTAAAAAATGCGTTTAAATCAATTCTATAACCTGAATAGGCACCAATAAACATTGAAGGTAATGGTATTCTATTACCTTCTTTATTTTGGCTCTAATAAGGTTGAAATTGAAAATTCAACAGATGTGCTGTCATCAGAGATAAATAATACGCCTTCGTTAATGGTTACATTCAATTTCATAGTTCGGTTTAACATTGCCATTAATTGTTCCACCTGATTCCATTCAAATTGAAACACAGAAGTTCGATTAAGCTTTGAAATTGCGTGTTGATTTAACTGCCACCAGGTATCGGCGCTTTTGCCAAATAGATAGACACTGACTTTTTCAGACCGCCCTACCGCTTTTTTAACACGCTCCGGATCTGGCTGGCCAATTTCAATCCAGTGTTCAATGCGATCATCCAGACTAACAGCCCATATATCGGGTTCATCGCTAGTCGATATTCCCTTGGTAAATACCAAATTTTCTTGAACATTAAGGCAATAGGCAACCAGCCGAACCAGCATCCTTTCAGGTGTTTCAGATGGATGTAATGCCATTATTAAATTCAGTTCCTGATAACGATGTCGATCTATATCCGACAAATTAACATTGGCTTTATAAATAGTAGGCTTAATGGCCATAAAAGAATCCACAATGAGAAGGTTTAGAATGAAAAAGCGCCGCCACTATAGCAGATCGAGAGGAAACGTCATGATTGAACTTCAATCATCGCAAAATAAGGCAAAAATGCAGGGATTAGCCAGTACATATTGAATTATCAGCCTAATTTAAGGGGGATTGATAAGCCTATTGCGAGCGAATTAAAACAGACTATCAGTCTTACGGAAAACTTATCATGGATTTAGATGGGCTTGTTGTACTGATACCAGTCGACGACCCTGTAAATAATTACAAAGACCCAAATTCTACCAAGGTCTTCGTATGTGCTGATTGTTCCATAATCAGGATAGTTTCTTACACTGCATACCCATCAAACTGTTATCTAGCAGGTTGTAATTCAGTCATCGTCTTCATAACCTTCTGGTAATTTATGAGCGATACCTTTGTGACATTCTATACAGGTTTTACCTTTTTCAGCGGCGTCATGCATTTTATCTTTGGCTCGTCTACTTTGCTCTTTAAAATCCATAGCCTCATAGCTATGGCAGCTTCGACATTCGGCTGAATCGTTCTTTTCAAAATGTTGCCACACTCTTTTGGCTAGAATTTCTCTCCGCGCTTCAAATTTTTCTACGGTATCAATGGTACCAAGCACCCAATGATAAAGTTCATTTACAGACAGTAGTTTACGCTCTATTTTGGGAAAAATATCAGGGGGTAAATGACAGTCAGTGCAACTTGCTCTAACTCCGGAAGCATTACTAAAATGTGTTGATTTCTTATATTCTTGATACACGGTTTGCTCCATTTCGTGGCAAGAAATGCAGAATTCGACGCTATTAGTTGCACTTAACCCACTATTGACACCCAGTACAATGACTAATGTTGCTAATGATGAAAGTAAAATCAGAAGAAGTCTGGAAGACATAAGCTACTCCATATATGAAAGTGAGGGTGACAAGTTGCGCCACCCTCTATTCATTACTCCTTGGGGAGAGTTGCTAAATAAGCTAATAAATCTTTCAATACTTGTCTGTCTAAAGATCGAAGACCGGGCATAGCCTCATCTGGCTGACCATTTAACACTTTGTGTGCAGTTTCCCATGGGTTACCCATCAATTCACCCAGCGGGTCCATATCAGAAGGTTCCATCCCATCCAGCCCATGGCATCCAGCACAAATTGTTTCATAATAAGCTTTACCCTGTAGCATATTTCCTTGCTTAATGGATTTATCACTGTTGATTAAAGTAGACATATCTTCCTGTCCTTCTGATACAAAAAGTGCCAGATAACCCAGGTCCGTTTTAGATAATTTATCTCCATAACCATGTTTTTTGTCTGTTAGTACATCAATAATACTACGGGCACTTTTACCCTGTGCTCCGTTTATACCTTTGATTCCACTAAAGTGTTTTCCAGAGCGATAGGCTCCATCCTTACCCATATAGTCCCAACCATGGCATTCTTTACAACGCCAGGAACTCTTTGCGTCATTAGCATAGGCTTTATCAGCAGGATAAAGTGAGTGTGGTTTCGCAGGAGGATCCATATCCAGCACGCTCATCCAATTGTCATAAAGCTTGGCACCCGTTGCGATCTGCCAATCTTTGGACTCAGAAGCACTTGCCGTTCCTATAGCCATAATCATGGCCGTTGCGACTAGTGCAGATTTATAGAACTCTGTCTTTAATATCTTCATAGTAAACTCCTTTTGCACTTCCATTATTTAAAGCAAAGAATTATGAAATATTTTTAGCTACAGCAACCTCAGAAACGGACAATGTGGCAAATGAAAATTATTCGTTCTATACGTCTATGCCTTTTTGAACACTAATCTTCATAAATCCCGATTGTCCCCAAATACCTCATCCTTCCAGTTAGATCCTAATTTTTCTTCAATGAAATCACGGATCAACTTACGAACCATTTGCGATGTTGTTACATCTTCAGCTGCACATAATTGTTCAAAAACTGCTTTCTTTTTGGGATCAATTAACAGTGTGAGCCTTTTAGTTCGTTGTTCCATAGCAAAATACCTTTGTTTGTATATGTTCACATTAGGTATTAATTTAATTAACATAAAATGTAAGTTGTATACCTGTGAAATCTAGTTTGTAAGTCACGTTTATTCAAACCGGGTTAATTAATAACTTGAATATCCTTGATATAAATCAACTACAACAAAACGTTATTTAAAATAATTAACAATGCAAGACCACGCTCGATTAAACGCCGCACTATCATGCAGTGCATTTGAACCCGTATAACCAGGAGTCCACAGTGTAGTGGTTAACCTGCTTATTGCTGCCGATGTTGATTCCTGTTACCTCTATGCTTCCAGTAACCTGTCTTATTTTACCGGTTTAACCTGACGAGCCGGTGAACGTTTACATGGCGCGGTAATCACCAAAACGGGTGACTGGTACTATGTTGTGCCCTTCTTTAAAAAATAGGGGATTAATGCCTTATTGAAGCTTGATGCTCCATTTTATTACTGGCAAGAACACGAAAGACCTGCCGATCTTGTTCTGTCTCGTTTAACGGAACAATTTGGCACGTCTTGCCATATAGCCCTTGATGAAATGACTACTGCTGTGCAAAAAGCGGCAGCAGCCATACTTCACGAAGGCAGTAGTAATGTCGACATAAAAGCATTTCTGGATAAAGCTCATCTCAAAGTGGGTGCTGACGGTTCTTCAACATTTAAACTCCTGTCGTTTGGTGAGGGCAGTGGCTATCCTCATGGTGTTCCAGATCCTCTATATTTAACAGACGGCGATACTGTTTTAGTTGATACAGGCACAACCGTCTGTGGATACAATTCTGACATTACCCGCTCCTATGTTTTTGGTACACCATCTGACAAACAACGCGAGATATGGGACATTGAACTCAAGGCTCAATTGGCAGGTTTTACTGCTGCTATTATTGGTAATCCTTGTCGTGACGTTGATGATGCCGCGCGAGGCTGTGTGAAAACGTTACGAATGTATAACCACATGGAATGCTTGCCCCGCGAGCTTCGCGAGTGCTTTGGGTACGTGGTGTATTAGAATAATGCATCGCTACATGGAGGTAGCATATAAGAACAACGCAGGAGCAGTTGTCGAGGAGCAATTATCGAGGCTAATCAAGGCAAAAATGAAAGAAAAAGCGGAGTTTAACGGTCTTAAATGAGCATTTTTAGTACATTTTTAACGCTGAAGAGACAAGTGTAGTAGTTTTCACACAGCCTCGCGCGTCAGGTCGTGGAAGATTCTGGACTAGTCCCAGGATACGAGGTCCCGGTTTACCCCATAGAACAGGACATGGTGTAGGTTTTGATATTCATGAACATCCCTATATGGTGAAAAACAATCAACAGCTGCTAAAACCCGGCATGTGTTTTTCTATTGAACCCATGATTTGTCTTTATGACAAATTCGGGATTCGTCTCGAAAATTTAGTGTACATGGACGAAAATGGCGCTCAATGGTTCAGTAAACCCGCCTGTTCAATAGATGACCCCTTTGGTTATACACAATAGCCTTCTACTATAATGTCTATAATTTGCAGCTAACACACAGGGCTTACCGTGAAATATAAGAATGATCCTTCTTCTGAAACACTTGCTGAAATTAATAAAACATTGGTGTTTATTCGCGAACATACGATAGGTTTAGTGGAAAAGGCAGGTGATACCAAATGGACTCAAGGACAAACAGTTTTCAGTTATAGTGATAACGAACTGCACACTTATGTATATATGATAGGTGCATTAAAGTCTGGCAAAGTGACCTGGCACATTATGCCTTATTACGCGATTGAGGTGCTTAGAAATAAATGGTCACAAGATCTAGTTCCTTTTATTTCGGGAAAAAGCTGCATTAACTTCGATAAATTTGATGATTTACCCATTGAAGCTCTAACAAATATCGTGGTAGATGGAACCAGGCAATTTAAATGCGTTTTATCAGACTTTGAACAAAAAAAGAAAGTAAAACACAATAAAAAAAAGCGCTCCCCAGGTTAGGAAGCGCAAAAGCTTACGAACAACTTGTTTAGAAGTAACCTTCAAACAAGGGAGAGGATAAGTATCTTTCTGCCGAACTAGGTAGCACTACAACAATATTTTTATTCAGGTTTTCAGGTTTATCTGCAATTCGTTGTGCAACCACAGTGGCAGCACCCGATGAAATTCCTGCCAGAATGCCCTCTTCCTTCATGAGCCTATGGGCCATAGCAAAAGATTCTTCGTTAGTTACCGTTTCAACCTGATCAATTAGGTTTAAATCAAGATTTCCCGGAATAAAACCGGCACCGATACCCTGTATCTTATGTGGGCTGACTTCAATAGTCTGTCCCGATAAAGTTTGGCTAATTACGGGTGAACTAACCGGTTCAACGGCAACGGAAATGACACCGGAATTGACCTCCGATTTTAAAAATCTGGTAACTCCGGAAAAGGTACCGCCCGTACCTACACCTGCTATAAAATAATCAACCTTACCTTGAGTATCCTTCCAGATTTCGGGGCCTGTCGTTTTAAAATGAATATCAGGATTTGCCGGATTATCAAACTGTCCCAACAGCAAATATTTTCCTGGATGTTGTTCCAGCAGTTCATTCGCTTTGTCAATGGCGCCTTTCATACCCTTGGCCGCAGGTGTTAAAACAAGCGTAGCACCTAAGGCTTGTAATAATTGACGACGTTCAAGGCTCATTGATTCTGGCATAGTGAGGGTTATCTTATAACCCCGTGCAGCAGCAACCGAAGCTAAAGCAATACCGGTATTACCACTGGTTGGCTCAACCAGTTCAACGCCTGGTTTCAAAAGGCCTTTTTTTTCTGCATCCCAAATCATAGATGAGCCAATACGACATTTCACAGAAAAACTAGGATTTCTAGATTCCACTTTCGCTAAAATATTACCTTGACCAATGTGTTTAAGTCTGACGAGAGGTGTATTACCCATCGTTTCTGAGTTGTCCTGAAAAACAGCCATGATATGTTCCTGTTTAAAATAGCCAATGGAGATATTCTATAGCATTCCTATTAGATCACTAAGGAATAAATAAGAATATAAAAGTTACTAATAGCAATAACAAAAAACTTAACTTCGTTGTTATTCTGACTAAATAAAATCTACAAAACCGCTATTGAGACGAAATCGTATCATTATAGCACCATAAATCTATGTGGGTTCGCAGGCAGGCCTTTTGATACATTTAAAACATAAAAAATAAATGATCTTTATTGGCGATGGGATTTTTGACCTGGCTGAATGAAAGAATATATTATAAGAACAGCCATTGAATGGGTATTACTGGTATATGTAAAGACCCATTCTGAATGGGCGGATGCATTCGTGGCACAGCATAAAAACCGCCTCGGTTAACTCATGCAAACCGAGGCACACAAACACCTAAATAACGCTTAAACTCTACTTCTACGAGGAGCGTTCCCAGACGCCGGCTTATTGCGATTACCAGATTGATTTTGGTTCTGACCATTTCGCCCTGCCGGCTTGCCCGAATGATCATGCCCAGCAGCTAACTCACCCGATCGTTGTCCATCTCTATGCCCGGGATTTACCTTCTTCGGCTTCTTCAGTTTTGCCGGTTTAGTATTTAACCTGGATTCCGGCAGTTTATTGACCGGACTAAAACCTTCTAACTCTGTTCTTGGAATCAATTGTTTAATCAGGTTTTCAATATCGGCCAATAGCTTAAACTCGTCTGCACATACTAGTGAAACTGCCTTACCTGTTGCTCCAGCGCGCCCTGTACGACCAATACGGTGAATATAGTCTTCCGGAACATTGGGTAAATCAAAGTTGACCACCTGCGGAAGCTGATCAATGTCTAGTCCACGAGCAGCGATATCCGTTGCAACAAGAGCGCGTATGTTACCGGCCTTAAAATCAGCCAGCGCTTTAGTTCGGGCACCCTGACTCTTATTACCATGAATAGCCGCAGCATTAATGCCATCAGATTCTAGTAGTTTGGTTAACTTATTCGCGCCATGTTTGGTTCGTGAAAAGATAAGCACCTGATGCCATTTTTTATCAATAATAAGCCTTGAAAGCACAGTTGATTTTCTGTTTTTGTCGACAGGACAAACCCATTGTTCAACCAGATCTACTGTTGAATTGGGAGGAGTGACTGAAACTTCAACCGGATTATTAACCAACCCCTTTGCCAAATGACGAATATCATCAGAAAATGTCGCTGAAAACAGCAAATTTTGTCGACTCTTGGGTAACAGAGCCAGGATTTTCTTAATATCATGGATAAAACCCATATCGAGCATACGATCGGCTTCATCTAACACAAGAATTTCGAGATCTTTGAATCGAATAGCATTCTGCTGATAAAGGTCTAACAGTCGACCTGGTGTTGCAACTAAAACATCAACACCACGACGCAACTTAATCATTTGCGGACTGATTTTAACGCCCCCAAAAACCACGGCTGACGACAATGGAAGGTACTTACCATAGGTATCAACACTTTCGCCAATCTGAGCGGCAAGCTCACGGGTTGGGGTTAAAATAAGTACACGTGCCTGATTGGCGCCTGCACGCTGGCCTTTAGATAAAATTTCTAAAATTGGTAGCGTAAAACCTGCTGTTTTACCCGTGCCGGTTTGAGCGGCTGCCATGACATCTTTACCTTCAAGCACCGGGGGTATTGCCTGTGCCTGAATAGGTGTTGGTTGATCGTAGCCTTTTTCAGAAATGGCTTTTAAAATGGAGTCAGAAAGACCCAATGAATCAAATTTCATATAGTATATACTCTCTATAGTCAGGTATTATTTACCTGGCATTTGCCTATTAATGTTCAAGAAACCAAGGCAAAACTAATTAAAAAACAGAGCATATCTATTCAATTAAATCGCGAGCCTTTCCAAAAAGCACCTGTGTATAAATCGACACAAATGGTTTTTTAAATTTCATGTATTACTGATTGCTGGCCCATTAAGAGCAGGTAACTAGCGGAAACTCATGGTGATATGTACTTTCCAGGTTTCTATCTTTTTTAACAGACGAAACCAACTGCTCCAAGGCCTTGCGACGCGGAGCATACAGCATGAACATTACCTTAGCTATTTTATTGGACATATATTTTTAAGAACCTGTTTGCCATGTTCAATTTATAATGGTTGAAGAACACTTGAAAACAAAACAGATAACAAATTTTGCCGTTTATCATGGGGTTCTACCAAAATTCAAACCGACTCCTATAAGTGCCAATCCAATGGTATTAGGATACCATTTAAGCGTTGCCATCATGATTCGTATCGATCCTTCAGTAGGCACACTCAAGCCGAAACCTGTTTAGCGCCAGGCTGTATGAAACGTCACGAATGCATAATCACATGGAATGCTTGCCCCGCGAGCTTCGCGAGTGCTTTGGGTACGTAGCTTATAAGAACAACGCAGGAGCGGTTGTCGGGGAGCGGTTGTCGGGGAGCAATTATCGAGGCTGACCAAAGAAATAATGATTCCGGGTGTTGCCTGCTTGCCATTGTTTCTTGGTATTCTATTCAGGGCTCTGTGCGACAAGCAATCCCGGGGCATCCATGTCTTTTTCCAAAGCCTCCAAATAAATCTGACCTACAAAACTAGTGTTGATGTCCGCCTTCACCGTGGCTATGTCCATGGGCTACTTCTTCATCCGTAGCTTCACGTACAGATACAACCTCTATATTGAAAATCAGTGTCTTACCAGCAAGAGGGTGATTACCATCCAGATCAACCGTTTTTAAACCGACTTTCAATACGGTCGCTTCCTGCATGCCTTCTGAAGTATTTACGACAACAACCTGGTCTTTCACTAACTTGCCTTTAGTTGCAATGTGCTTTCGCGGCACTCTGACAGGTTGTTGATCAGTAATTTCTCCATAGGCTTCATCTGGACTCAATACGATATCAACCTTATCCCCTGGTTCTTTCCCTAATAAACCTTCTTCAACTTTGGCAAAGATATTATTATGGCCGTGTAGATATAGGGAAGGACTAGACTCTGACTGCCCCAGAATTTCATCACTGCCACTTTCTTTCATGACGAAATTAAAAGTAACGACAGAATTATTTGCTATTTTCATTTAAAAATCTCTATTGATTAAACCCGTTATTCATACACTGAAAAAGTGGCTTCTTTTTCAGTCATCGGACACCTGAAACTTAATTCAACCGCATTCAGTTTCATACCCGAATGATTTTTGTTTCCCGTTCCATACTTTGGATCGCCAATGACAGGATATCCAATGTGTTCAAAATGTCTTCTAATTTGATGTTTTCGGCCGGTTCCTAACCAGATATTTACCGTAGAATAATTTTTTTCTGAATCATATCGTACAAATTCATATCTGGTTTCTGCACTCATACCGTCAAGGGGAAGGTTTATATCGCCTGTCAGACCGACCTCTCTCAGATCACCCAACACCTGAATACGGTAACGTTTTTTCACGTGACCTGATTTAAATAACTCGGTCAGCGTGGCTGCCATTTTACGATTATGCGCAATGACAACTAACCCGGAAGCTTCTCGATCCAGCCTGTGAATTAAAAAGGACTCTCTACGTGGACTAAAATAAAGCTCAACCCTTCTAAGCAAGGCAGTGTGATCGCCCCACTCTGTACCCTGAATTAACATTCCAGAGGGTTTATCCCAGATGGAATACTGGACACGATCTTCAATAGGGATCAACGGAGCCGGCTTTAATGACAGCAACTGTTCATCATAGTAAACCTCTAGAACATCACCTATTTTCAAATCGGTCATGGCTCTACGAAGTCGCTCCTTGGGCTGAGTACCACGTTTCAACCAGACAGCGCCTTTGTTCATAATGTCCTTTAACCTGGATTTAGACAGGTTGACATTATCGAGCAAAAAATCGATGGCAATAAGCGAGTCTGTTGCCTCCACTTCAAAAGCGACATCTATTTGAAGTGGATCAGAATCTAGTGTCATTTTATAACCCTGGTAATTTCAATTTGTTCTTTAATTCACTTTCAATTTTTTTCTTTTCTGCTTCCAGTTTGCGTTGTAGTTCTTTCTTCGCATCACTTATTTTTTGTTCCATGCCGCCATCCAGAAGTAACTGCAACTCGTCAGCTTTTTCGGTTAATTGACGCCTTGCTGTTTCAATCTCTTTTTTATCCGCATCAAACGAGGATGTGGCTTCAGATACCTCGGATAATAATCCATTTTGGATATCTTTTTGAGTTTGCTGCCATTTTTTGTCAATTTCACCTTTCCAGAACTGACCTAGTTTTTTATCTAAATTAGAGGATATTGCTACCTTAGGCTTTCTCAAGGTACCAGTTGCATTCAAATTTATATCGAAATTTTCAATGGTTGTTAAGCCATCAGCCAGCACTCCTGGTAATGTCTCGTTCTTTTCATTGTTCCAGACACTGTGACTAAATTGGTTATTAAGCCTTAGTACCATCTCCTGCTGTTCCATCTTCAGATTCAGCTCAGAATCCATCTGTGCGCTGTCTATTTTTACTCCTGGCATTAGATTTAGACTGTTAACCCTTTGATTCTTTGAATTAAACACCAGAGTTTGTTGACCAGGAACCACCGTCAACGTGCCTTCGAATGTTTCATCGCCTAAATGACGATTAAAAACAGCCGTTGCTGGTTTTTTAATTTGTTTTAGATCTGAAGACCAGTTTTCCAGTTGTGTGAATACCATCCCCTTATCAGTCAAAAGCGTTAATGACGCCGTTTTCAACCAAAACCCGGGTTCCGGGTTATCTGTTGGAAATACCCATACTTTCGATTCCGGTGTTTTGGTGTTGTCTTTAGTCTGATCGTCATTCTTATCCTCGTCAGCATCGTTTTCTGGCAACCAGGGTTTTGCCTTTTCATACCAATATAATCCCTGCTCAATATAACCGGAATACTTGCTACCAAACAACTGCTGAGATAGAGCCCCCGTATCGACATTTCCAGGCTGATATTTATTAGACAGGTTTTCCCAATCTGCTTTCGGGGCCTGATTCAATTCAGAAACTGTTACCTGAAGTGCTTTACTTCCCTTATCTAACCGCTCTATGGGTGCCAATGAAGCTGCCTTTAGCGCATTAATATCATTCCTCAATTTTTTCCATTCTGAATCAAATCTGGAAATAGCCTCAGGCGAATCGAGTTTTGATTTAGACAACGCCTGGAAGCGAGACTTAAGTACTGTAATATCACTGTCTTTCGGGCTGGCCATACGAAGCTGATCCAAGTCGTTTATTAACGCACTTGACTGAGTTTTGAGTTCATTGGCTTGTTTACGAGTGATCAAATTGTCTCGCTCTTCTTTCAGAATCTCTTCGGCAGACAAACTGGCTTGCTGGGTTAAATCACGTACCTTTTCTTTTGCGGCCTCCGTTACGGGTTCCAACGCACCGGGCTCTTCATCTGATTGTTCTACCGGAAGAGGTTCCCAGGGTATTGAGCGCGTTTGATTGGTTAAAACCGGGCCAATTGAAGCCTCATCAATAATGACATTACCTCTGAGTAAGGGACCAAATCGAAGTTTGGCCTGAATCTGTTGCATAACAAAGGCATTATTCTGTTTATTTTCACTGTCTGGCCACTGAATACCACTAACCGTAATCGACAGTGGCATTAATGATACCGACGCGGATTCGACAGTAACGGGTAATTCAGAACTACTTTGCAACGACTTTTCTATAGACCACCGAGTAAGTGGCCCACTGAGTCCATAAGCTAAAGCCGACATCAACAAAACGAAAAGCAAAAACCAGATGACCGCAGATAATCTCAATATTTTTTTCATTCCCTTATCTCCATAGCCGAGTAAATCAGCTACGCTCCTGTAGTCGCATGATTAAAGTAACTGCCTTGGTCGCTCTTAGCCATTGAATCCATTTTATTTGAGAAATTCGCTGTTGAAGCTTTTCGCGATAACGAACAACCAATAAATAGGAAAGTAATGTTAAAGGAATGAGGCTTACCATACTGACAATAACGCCGCCCAATACGTTGGATACATTAAAACGTGATAATCTCCAAACTTCGGACTGGTATAATCCAGTCCAGGTTTCATATAGGTCGGGATTACCTAACAATGAGTTGCCTAACTGATTGAACATTGGCGTTAAGGGTGGCGCAATAATGGAAAAAACGGCTACCGATAGCCAGAAACTTGATAAATGTGTTCTAAATATAAAGGCAACAAACAATATAGCCAAATTGTGCAGCGACCAAAATGGTGTAAACCCTACCACCATGCCTAACCCAATTGCCGTAGCTATGGACCATGGATTGTCGTCTGAGTTAAGTCCTTTTAACACCTTACCTATGAGATCCAGCATGACTATTTTCCTTTAAACAATGGGATAAATATATCTGTTAACATTCCACGTGTTTGATTGGCAAAATCATTCAGCACGAGTTATATAATTAATGACTTCTGCCGCTGCAAAAAAACCAAAACTACCCGTTACCATAGTGGCAGCACCAAAACCTGAATTACAGTTTAATTTAATATCGCTATCTTTACCCGGTTTCACAACACAGACTGATCCGTCGTTTTTCGGATATTTCAAGTGCTCAGTTGAATAGACACAGCGAACACCAAACTTTCTTTTTAAATTTGTCGGAAAACCATATTCCTTACGAAGTAACCTTCTCAGATTGCGAGTCAGCGGATCTTGAACTGTTCTGGATAAATCATCAACCACAATTCTGGTTGGGTCGGTCTGACCACCTGCACCGCCCGTCGTAATAATTTTAATTTTATGCCGAACACAATAGCGAATTAAGGCTGCCTTGGGACGTAGACTATCTATGGCATCGACAACATAGCTGGTATCAACAGGAACAAGTTCGTTTATGTTTTCTGTGGTTAGAAACTCTGTTTTTGCAAAAACATGGCAATCGGGATTGATATCCTTTATCCGTTTTGCCATTGATTCAACTTTAAAGTTGCCAATTTGAGAGCCAACCGCATGAATTTGGCGATTTGAATTACTAATACAAATGTCGTCAAGATCAATCAATGTGATGGTACCCACACCGGTTCGAGCAAGCGCTTCAGCAACCCAACTACCAACGCCGCCAATTCCAATGACAATGACACGAGCCTGTTTTAACTGTTCTGCACCCAAGACGCCATAAAGTCTGGTAATACCATTGAACCGTTGATCAAAATTAGATAATTGCTGAACCATGAAAGACCTGATTACACGTAAAAAACGGAATTATAGCTGTATCAAATATCCAAAGGTAGCAAATATGCAAGAATCCATGTGAAACATCGTCTATAAACGTCTCAATAATTTCACAATGGATTAATAAGGCGGCTTACTATGATGGCGATAGTGGTTTCACATAAAGTGTATTGCCTGTTATTGATACGATCTGAACGGTTGTATCTGCTTCTATTACAGTATCAGTAAACCCTTCGGCTTGCATCGCAGGCCAATCGACTCCCGAATAACGAACCGTACCAGGATTACTGGCTATTCTTGAATTACAAACTACTTTCAATCCAATCATATCGCTCGAATTGTCACTTCCCGTACCCTGATTTTGGAAATGTTTCAATGGTTTCCATAATAACAAAGTGACTATTGCGGTTAAGAAACCCAGCGTAAATAAAATAGCTTCCCAACCGCTTATGACACCATAACTTGTCATTATTGCCGTAACAAAACATGCTATTGCAAAGAATAATAATGGGCCACTCAGTCCCATAACCGTTAATTCAACGACAAAACTGATGCCGGCAATCAAATATAGAATTGAAGCCTGATGATTGGTCAGGTATTGGATGAAATCCATCACTTAAGCCTCTGGCTGATGTAACTTAACCGCAGAAGAAACAGCAATGGCCTGAGCAACTGTATTGGCAATATTGTCACCTGTTTTCCCATCGGTTAGGACTACGGTACTTTCAGCTGCAATGGCTCGGTGCGCCTTAATGGATTCTTGTGCCAGAGAATAGGTTACGGCTTCATGGCCTTCACGTGTCGATGCAGACTTACCAATAACATCCAGTGCATTGGCTTCTGCAAATGCAACAAGTTCAATAGCTTTGGCCTTACCGGTAGCAATCAGAATTTGAGACTCTTTATTTGCTTCTGCTTCCAAGACCTGTTCAGATTTAGCGGCTTCAGCATCCAATACACGAGCCTGTTTTTCGCCTTCCGCTCTGGTAATAGCGGCAGTTTTAACACCCTCTGCGGTTAAAATAACCGAACGCTTTTCTCGTTCGGCCGTCATTTGCTTCTCCATGTCTTCACGAATAGTTGCTGGCGGTACAATATCCTTGATCTCATACCTGGTTACCATAACTCCCCAGGGAGATGTTGCTTCTGTCATTGCCGTTAGAATTTGCGCATTTATAGAATCTCTATTTTGAAAACAATCATCGAGTTCCAGCGAACCAATGGCATTACGCATGCTCGTCATAGCCAGTTGAATAACCGCATGTTTATAATCAGTTACATTATTGGTCGCTGCTGCAGCGTCGGTGACTTTCATAAATAAAATACCGTCTATTTGCAGGGTAATATTGTCTCTGGTAATAGCTGACTGCGAATGTATCTCAAGAGATTGTTCTTTTAGATTTCTGTCAGCAGCAACTGTTTGTACAAAAGGTACGATGAAGTTAATGCCTGCGTTAAGCGTTTTACTATATTTCCCCATGGTGTAAATAACGAACCCACGGTTTTGTGGCACAAAATAGATCCCCCTTTTCAAGGTGAATAAAACAATAACGGTCACCCAAATTAATGGACTAGCTATAAGATCAAATAAAATTTCCATGCAAGATTCCTTCTTGTATTAATAGGTGGTAGTGATAGGTAGTTGGGCGACATAGTAGGAGGATTTTAAGGATTTGTTAACCGAATTCACGCATTCTGTACAATAAACACCTTGCAGCGAGATAGATGAATACAGCGTACTATAGTCAGTCCATGCATCTCAACGCCTGCAATCAAACTGTTACACATCATCAAAATCAGCCGGCTAGTTGTCCATCAGACTGTGTGAAAACTATTCCATTTGGATATTCTGTGTTAAAAATTCGCTCAAAATGCTCATTTAGTACACTTACCGGCAAGGACGCTGGGTATACAGATTTTGCAGGAGCAAAAATTATAAAACTCCGCGTTTTCGTTCTCTTTTGCCTTGAATATCCTGCACTCGTTACGTTTTCACACGGCCAGCCATGAATACAGACGGCGGCGATTTTGAAAAAAATAAATCAGGTTATTGGTATCGCCGACCTCCAGTACCCGATAGCCAGCCTGTATTGGCGACCTTGGTGATGTAGTTTCTATGTTGTCTTGGGCGACAAGAACCCTTTGAAGACTAGCCAGTGCGCTTTCGTATTTCTATCCCATACCCCCGGCAATAGACCCGAATAACACGACTCGTGTGCTTGTATTCCATAGCAGTTTCACTAGCCTGAATTGTCTTTTATTGATGTTCAAGTCCTATTCCTACGTCACTATGTTTAGCGATTGGATTGGTTTTGGCATGACTAGCAAACATGACTAATGCTGATGAAGGTTTTCCGTTAAGCGGTGCGTTGTCACGGCTAAAGCTTGATGAGACCCAACTACAGTAACTACAGTGGTCGACCTTTAGCTTCCGCATAACCTGCTGGTTTCTCGGCCCAGTCAATACAAATTAATTTTAAGCAAATGGCGTCGTCTGAATACCTCCTCTAAAATAATGGTCATACTCATGAAAACCTGCATAAATTACATCATGTAATTATCAGCTACTACTAGTCATTCAGACTAACGGGAACCGGGTTTATTCGGACTGATAACCAATTCTGAATCCTCCCCAATGAATACCCTTTACATAGATAGGTACAGACAGGTCATGCATAACTTCGCCTGTATCCCGTTTGTAAGTTTGCAATAGGTAGGGTTTGGTATTGCTTGCGCAACGACTACCTGTCCTGTCATTAAACAAACGTTTAGTACGGTTATTAACCAGGTCCTTTTCATAGTTTCCGGATAACGGCTGGGAAAAACGATTATTATGGGTGGGAAAATACCCGTTCACATCAACCGCGCCAGCGTACATTATAAAGGGATGACGAGACAAAATAGGTTCCTGGACTCCAGGAAAAGTCTCGTCTGAAAAGCTGTCATAATCTGTATTGAATTTTTCCGGGCTTGTGTTGGCAATAACCCGATAATTCTTATCGAAAACCTGCTCTTGGGTCAGCTGACCCTGATCAACAACTGTCTCAAAAAGATTACTAATAGCATTCGCCGCTAAATAACATTCATCGAATACCTGTTTATGTATGCCAGGTAAGGCATCTTGCCCCACTAATTCATAAATACTTTCTGCCATATCTGAAAGACCCATCGATTGGTCGGAGATGGCGTTAATTCCTGATAATGAATCATCAATGCTTTGACTAAAGCGTTCCAGTGCGTCGTTTATATTCTGTTGATATTTTCGATTTTCGAGTGATCGTTCATTTGACGAAGTAACCCGTTCTTCAACATCACGAGCCAATGACAGTATGTCCTCAAGTTGACTATTGACCGTTAACGTTTTTTCCCTGCTACTCGAAACTTCATCGACCAGCTTACGCATGTTTTCTGCGGCAGATTTAGCTTCTTTATGTACCTTTCCAACCTTTTCACCGATTTCCTCCGTGGCTTCAGAGGTTCTGTTTGCCAAATTTCTAACTTCGTCAGCGACTACCGCAAAGCCTCTTCCAGTTTCACCTGCCCTTGCAGCCTCAATAGCGGCATTCAATGCCAACAGGTTAGTTTGTTGAGCAATGCCCGAAATAACCTGTGTGATTTCAGAAATTTGGTTTGAACTACTCTCAAGTTGAATCATTAAATCTGCTGTGTGTTGTGCTTGCTCTCCTGTTCGCGTCATATCATTAGAAGCTTCAGTAATCGCTTCTTGCCCGAGATAACTTGCCTTACGAGTTTCTACCGATAGATCTTTCAATAACTCCGAATTGGACACTGCACTTTCAATATTGGATGAAATATGTTCAGCAGACTCTTTAATCGACTTAATATGTTCAACCTGTTCATCAATTCTTTTACTCAATATATCTGCCGAATGGGATACTTCAGCACCGGAAATCGCAATTTGACCACTATTAGATACGACATCTTTGCTTAATTTCGCAGCATCTACCAGTCTGACAATATTCAACTGAGCCTCAGATGGCATGCTTTGATGTTGATCGTTACCTAAAGATTTAATCGAGGCTTCCGGATTATTGATATCAATTTTCATCATTGCTTTTATTAACTGGTTCGAATGCTGTACCAACATGAGATAACCTAGCCATATGACCCCGGTCGTCGAAGACAGAATGACAATAAAAGTCACCACAACGTGATTTCCAAACAGGGTTATGAACGTTGTGGCTGCTACAGCCATCATTACCACAAAGATAGAAAGTATCATTATATTTTTTTGATATGCCATGTATCTGTCCATATATAAACGGTTAAACAAGACCATTCCTGGCCCTCATTTCAGGGTCAATCATAAAAGCCTATTCTAAATAATCGGCAGCACCGGATAAAACTAAATCCTTAACAGTTACCCCATAAAATAGCAGTTTTATGGTTTAAATTTTAAAGACACAGAATTAATACAATAACGCTGACCTGTTGGTTCAGGGCCATCTGGAAAGCGATGGCCTAAATGTGCATGACAATGGTTGCACCGAACTTCAATTCTGGACATGCCATGTGAATGGTCTTCAAACTCAGATACCTGTCCATACTCCAAAACATCCGAAAAAGATGGCCAACCACACCCGGCGTCATATTTTGAGCTGGATGCAAATAAAGCGGCGTCACAACAAATACAGTGGTAGGTTCCTTGCTTAAATTGGTTCCAGTATTCGCCTGTATAAGGGCGTTCGGTTCCCTGTTCCTGAGTAACCTGGTAGGCGTCCGCGGTTAATCGGTCTCGTAGTTGTTCTTTGGTATAAATTGGGTTTTTCATTCATTACACCTATTTTCTTTAGATTTATGTCAGGTATGATCAGCAGTGTAGTACATGTCGTCAGTAACCTTTGCATCGCAATTATACTTTTTAGAGAGTCACCACAATGAGTCAGTTTTCCAAGTCCGACAAATTGAAGAATGTCTTTTATGATATTCGAGGACCCGTTCTAACAGAAGCCAAGCGCCTGGAAGATGAAGGTCATCGTATACTTAAGCTCAATATAGGCAACCCGGCGCCATTTGGTTTAAATGCGCCTGATGAAATTATTCAGGACGTTACTGCGAATCTTTCTAATGCCGAAGGCTATTGTGATTCAAAGGGGCTCTATTCTGCCCGTAAGGCCGTAATGCAATATTGCCAACAAAAACGCATTTTAAATGTGGGTATCGAAGATATATATTTGGGTAATGGTGTTAGTGAACTGATTGTCATGTCCACTCAGGCCTTACTCAACGACGGAGATGAAGTGCTTATTCCATCACCAGACTACCCACTATGGACAGGCGCTGTAACCCTTTCCGGTGGTGTTCCCGTTCATTATCGCTGTGATGAACAGTCGAACTGGTACCCGGATTTGGAACATTTAAAAGCCTGTATCAGCGATAGAACGAAAGCCATGGTGATTATTAATCCAAATAATCCAACCGGTTCGGTCTATCCAGAATCTGTTTTAGAAGAGATGATCGAAATTGCTCGCCAGCATAATCTGGTCATTCTTAGTGACGAAATTTATGACAAAATTCTATTCGATGGCGCGGTACACACTTCAACCGCCTCCCTATGCGACGATGTATTATGCCTAACCTTTAACGGCTTATCTAAAACCTATCGTCTGGCAGGATTCCGTTCCGGCTGGATGATCATCAGTGGCCCGAAATACCGTGCAAATGATTTGATCGAAGGCTTTAACATGCTGTCGTCCATGAGGCTCTGTGCCAACGTACCTGCTCAATACGCTATTCAGACGGCATTAGGTGGTTACCAGAGTATTAATGATTTAATCCTCCCTGGTGGCCGTATATTTGAACAAAGAAACATTGCCGTTCAGGGCATAAATGATATTCCCGGGTTAAGTGTCATAAAGCCAATGGGCGCACTTTACCTGTTTTGTAAAATCGACCGAAAAATCATTAATATTCAAGATGATGAGCGTATGATCATAGACTTGCTAAGTCAGGAAAAAATACTGCTAGTACATGGAAGGGCATTTAACTGGACTGAACCTGATCATTTCAGAATAGTATTTTTACCTCCAACTGATGTGTTAGCAGAAGCAATGCAGAGGCTGGCACGTTTTTTCCAAACGTATCAGCAATAGAAAGCAAAACCCACTATGACAGCTCCGTATGCATCGAAGCTATGTATTAACCTATTGAATTAACGAATCTAAAGCCATGTTAGATATTCACATAACCGAGTTTTACAATGATGTAGGGCGCATACTTAATTTCCTGTATTTACAGTTCCCTCGCCCCATTACCCTATGGACTGATGATATCAGTGGCCCTGACAATACTGACGAGTTCGGTATGCACAGTGAACGCTACCTGGCGAGCTATGCCACGGTTGTCTGGCTAAAAGACGAAAACTATCTTCGCTTTGACGACGTAGATAAAAAGGATGCTTTCAACCATTGTTGTTTAACCGAACAGGGGTTTCAGGCCCTTATTGGTTTTCAACAGACCGTAGATGATGAAACACGGCCTATAGACCTTATTCGTCATGCCCTGCATGAAGCATCATCGTCGTTAATGGAAGATGCCGTACGTTTGGTATTCTCGAACAAATTGAAATAGGGCTAAGGCTTTTCAAGCTTAACGCGGCTCTACTGTAGATTGACAAAATAGGTTCATACTACCGAGACCAAAATCAGGACACTAGTTGCAAGGGATAGAGCCCGGCCTCCCTTTTCTGTCGCCTCCAGCTTGATTGGAGACCCCGATAAATGGGGTTTACAAGCCCCCCGATGATAGACGTCAGGGATTACTTTTATTTAAAGTAACAACTGACTTTAGTCGGCGACTAGCTACAGTAAATGGCAATGGATTATAGTTTTCAAAAACAATAACCATTCTAGTTGTACAAAATTTCCGTCTTCATAGAGAGGCAAAGAATGTTTGATCACGCTATGAATAGCGCGCTTACGGTGAAGAGATGTTCATGCTCTAAACTTATAAACCATGACTGTAGTGGTCAACTAGACTTGGTCAATTTGTCGTTAAAGTTAACAAAAATTGTATGATACCCATTTGTCAGCCTACATCTACTGCTGACGTTCCCACAATGAAGCATACAGACCCTCCTGAGCGACCAATTCCGGATGTGTACCACTTTCGACAACTTTACCTGCATCCATAACCAGAATTCGGTCGGCGTCGGTAATAGTCGACAAACGGTGTGCGATGACCAGTGTGGTTCTGTCTGCTGAAGCGTCTTTCATAGCACCTAATATTCCCTGCTCGGTTGCTGAGTCCAGAGCAGAAGTCGCTTCATCAAAGATCAAAATTTCAGGCTTTTTGAGCAAGGCTCTGGCGATGGCAATACGCTGTTTTTCGCCACCTGATAACTTCAGACCTCTTTCTCCTACCACTGTTTTTTCCTTGTCCGGTAATGACTGTATAAAATCTTCAAGATGTGCCTGCCGTATCGCATGCCATACTTCGTCATCAGCAGCAAGGGGATCACCATAGGCAACATTCATAAAAATACTGTCATTGAACAAGACCGTATCCTGTGGCACAACGCCTATATGCCTTCTGAGGCTGTCCTGAGTAACCTTGCTGATATTTTGTCCATCAATGGTAATTTCACCGTCTGTCGGATCATAAAAACGATATAGCAGTCGCGCCAATGTCGACTTGCCTGAACCACTAAAACCCACTAATGCAACCTTCTCTCCCGGTTTCATGGTGAAATTAATATCACTGAGTACCGTACGTTTATGATCATAGCTAAACTGCAAGCCGCTAAATGAGATATGTCCGCCAGTGACTTGAAGTTCTGTAGCATTTGGATCGTCTTCAATATTTGGTCGTTTAGCCAGCAGTTCAAACAGACTTTCAATATCTGTAGTTGCACGCCGTATTTCCCGATAAACAAAACCCAAAAAATTGAGTGGAATAAATAACTGAATCAGATAGGCGTTAACCATAACCAGATCACCTAAAGTTAAAGTGCCCTGCACCACATCATCAGCGACCAATATCATCATAAGGGTAACAGCCGCTGAAATAATCAGAGCTTGACCACTATTAAGCACAGCCAGCGACAATCTGTTTTTTAACCGGGCGGCTTCCCATTTTTCGAGATACTTATCATAGTTATTAGCTTCCCACTGTTCGTTATTAAAATACTTAACCGTTTCATAATTAAGAAGACTGTCAATAGCACGTGTATTTGACCGTGAATCTAGCACGTTGGCTTCACGCACATATTTATTGCGCCATTCAGTCGTTAATATTGTGAAGGTTATATAGAGTATTACCGAGGTAATGGTGAGTATTGCCAGCCAAATATCGAAATTTACAAATAAGATGACGGCCACCATCGTCAATTCAAACAGGGTCGGAAGAATATTAAATATCATCATTCGCATCAAAAAACTGATGCCACTGTTACCACGTTCTATATCTCTAGCGACCCCACCAGTCTGACGACTGAGATGAAATTCCAAATCCATTTGATGTAGGTGATTAAAGGCTTTCAACCCAACACGTCGCATGGTTCGCTCAGTCACCCGGCTAAATACTGCGTCGCGCGCTTCACCCAAAAATACCGATGCAAATCGTAAACCGCCATACAGCACTAAAAACGACAAAGGCAATATCAAACTGGTATTCAGCGTCAGATCCAGAGTGTCGACAATATTTTTAAGCACCCAGGGCATGGTCACTGTTGCTACTTTAGCCAGCAATAACAAACAAAATGCCAGTATAACCCGAGACTTAAATTCCCATAGATAAGGCCAAAGGGATTTAATTGCAGACCAAAGTGCCATTTTCACGGGTTTGTCATGTAGCGTTTCTGCGCGGTGTTTCAAATTAAAATTCCTGAAAAATTGCAGTCATTAGAGTCTATGGATACATGAATAAACACTAAAGAAAGGAAAATTGATAAACCTATTGGGTAAACATTTAATCACGATTAACAACAGCATTGGGTTTTATAAGGCTAAGTTCATTACATGCATGAATAAACGCATCTGACTGCTGATCAATATGGCCTATTTCCACTTGCCATCCCCATTGTTGAAACAACCAACGCCACGGGTTATCTAACCCGGCATGAATCGTGAGATTTTTCCCGGTAACCGGATGTGGAAACTCAACTCTTATAGCCCTAAGTCCCAGTGTTCTCCAGTGGAATTTCTCTAATAACATTGCATTATGACGACCATCTCCATATTTGGTGTCAGCTATAAGGTGATGGGATATTTTACGAAAATGTTTTCTGATCTGATGCTGTCGCCCGGTGATTGGGCGAACCAAATTTAAAGAATAACGAGCCTTATCATAGCGTCCTACCGCAAAAGGCACTTCAGCCTGTGCCAATGACTTAAAACAGGTTACCGCATTCTGTGGTGGCTTGTCTTTTCTGGCATATTTATCAGCAATGGCATCTAGTGTCAGGGTTAAAGGCTTGTCAATTACCCCCGCAGGCTCGGTCCAGCCCCGGGCTATCGCCAAATAAAACTTATTGACTTCATGCGTTTCAAAAGTTGCCAGCATCGCTCTGGCAACCTCCGGGTTCTTACCAAAAATCAAAATACCACTAGTAGGGCGATCCAATCGATGAAGCGTATGTAACTTTTGTCCGCTGATCTGCTCTGCTAACGTCTGGGCAAATACTGTTTCATGTCGATCGAGCCAACTTGGGTGAACCATCAAGCCCGCTGGTTTATCAACAATCATCAGGCTATCATCTTCAAAGAGTACGTCTAACAAAGGTTTACCCCGTTTTACTCATCTTCATCAAACTGCAGTTCAGTAGTTACCGTATCACCACACTGTAAACAGTCCCCTTCGATATAAACAGTGCCATCCGTTTCATATTCTTTAGGGTTTTTCATGCCTAAATCAACTTCTTGACAGGTATTACACCAGGTAAATTTTAAAAACTCTTTTTGCTCGTCTTCGGCACGATCAAAGAAGTTTCTGACGATGTGTTCTGACATTGCTTGTTTACCTCTGTTCAAAAAAGATTATTATAGCCATGCTTTTAACGAATCAGGACGTTTATTTTGAATCACCCTCCATTTATGACCATTGAAGCCAGTGGTTTCACAGATATCAGCTATCCGGTAGCCCTTTCCTGGATTCTTAGTGACGGCTCTTATAAAAGTATATTCATAAAACCGGAAGATAACTGGCAAGAATGGGATGCCGGTTTAGAAAGTATGTTAGGAAAATCCCGACGGGACTTATTGGATACCGGTGAATCAGCACTCGAAGTTATCCAGGAATTGGACCTCGATATTGAACAGGGTATCGTCTATGTTGAAGACGTGCCCATGATGGAGATTTGGTTAGGTAATCTATTTGACGCCGTAGGTCGGGATATTCCATTTGAAATTCGATCGTTATTTGATGTTATTCCAGTACTGGATCGCGACTCTTTTGATGAAGAACGGCGATTTTTAGTTGAAAGTAACAATATGTCAATGAACTCTTCGGAAGATCAAATACTGATATTGCAAAGAATTTGGGCTGATTTTGGATCGTCTGAATAGCTAATTTGATTGCAGTAACATTACATAATCGGTAAATAGTTGCGTCTGGTGAACTCAAGGTCATTCCGGCTCTTAATCTTGTTATATTTTTATTCCTAAATATTATTTCAATTTAGTTTTTATTCCTATTATCTTACATACAGATAACAGGAGTATCACATGAAAATCTCGGCAAACGGCTTTCTAGCAGACCAGAGTCTGGAAAATGCAACACCGCAAGAAATAATTGAATTGGCAATTATAACGTTTGACCGTATCGCCTTATCATTTAGTGGTGCTGAGGACGTGGTATTGATAGACATGGCGGCCAAAGTTGTTAAAAAACTGGGTAAAAAGCTGAGCGTATTTTGCCTGGATACCGGCAGGTTACACCCGGAGACTTATGAATTTATAGAAAAAGTAGGTCAGACCTACGCTATTGATCTTGAAATCCTGTCACCAGACGCAGAGAAATTACAAAATCTAGTACACAAAAAAGGCTTATTCAGCTTCTACAAAGACGGCCATCAGGAATGCTGTTCAATTCGTAAGGTCGTACCACTTAAAAAGAAACTCGCAACCCTGGATGCCTGGATTTCGGGTCAGAGAAAAGACCAAAGCCCATCAACTCGCCAACAAATTGACCTGCTCGAACAAGATGGTATTTTCGGAACAGATTCGAAGCTGATGAAGTTCAACCCCATTGCCAACTGGAGTTCTCAACAGGTATGGGAATATATTCAGATGTTTGATGTACCATTTAATCGGTTACATCAGTCCGGCTTTACCAGTATTGGATGCCAGCCCTGTACACGAGCTGTTTTACCGAATCAACATGAACGCGAAGGTCGATGGTGGTGGGAAGAAAGCCACATAAAAGAATGTGGCTTACATAATTCGAAAATTATCACTTCAACGGCTCAAAGATAAGCCATAGGGTTTTAGAGCCTACTTTCCTTCACGCTTAACCGGAATAACC
>Ga0224506_10000197_pt1 | contig 58817 bp, 56 predicted proteins | sample SF_Jan12_sed_USG_2_FD_169108 | JGI IMG/M metagenome (GOLD analysis project Ga0224506, IMG submission 169108) | Sediment microbial communities from San Francisco Bay, California, United States - SF_Jan12_sed_USGS_8_1 | ecosystem: Environmental > Aquatic > Marine > Sediment | place: USA... | reverse complement strand
GAATCCGTGCGTACCTGAAGACTCCACAACCCGTGTATCGCGACGCTTCTTCTTACCACGACGAGCAGTGCGATCATTATTGCCAGCAGAAGTGGAAAGCTTGTCTCGCTTACCTCCACCGCCGCCACGGCGATCATCTTTAGAATCTTTACGCTTGCTGGCATCTTCCTTGCCGGCAAATTTGTCGGCCGGTTTCTTCACCGCTTCCGCAACAGGTGCGGGTTTAGGCTTAGGCGCAACGACCGGAGCAGCTTCTACCGCTTCAGAAATTTCCGCCACAGCGTCTTCTGCCAAGGAGGGTTCAACCGCTACGGCTTCGATGACGGCTTCATTATGAACAACCACTTCTTCCTCGACAGGCGCCACAATTTCGTTCAATTCTTCAACTGGCGGCTCTTCGGCTTTTTGCTCATCTTCTATGGTGCTACGCTTCACGTAGGTGCGCTTTTTGCGTACTTCAACGGTAACCGATTTACTACCTGTCTTGGCGCCACTTTGTGCCAAGGCACTGGTGGTTTTGCGCTTTAAGGTAATGCGCTTTGGCTCACTAGCTTCATCTTCAGTGCCACGCTTGCTGCGCAGAAGATTCAATAGCTTCAGCTTGTCGTCTTCACTGAGGACGGTATCAGCCCCAGACGCATCTACACCGGCTTCCTTGAGCTGTTCTATTAAACGCTCAACTGGCGTACCGACGGTCTCTGCAAATTGTTTGACAGTTACACCTGACATCTAAACTCCCCTGTCGCCCTACTCGACGACGGCCTCTTCATCGGCAAACCATGGCGCACGTGCAGCCATAATCAGTTTTGCCGCTTTATCTTCATCTATACCATCAATATCGGTAAGATCGTCTACTGCCTGTTCAGCTAGCTCTTCCATGGTGGTGACACCACGCTTGACCAATTCTTTGGCCAGAGCGTCGTCCATCCCCTCCATTTCAAGCAAATCCTGAGCGGGTTCAGTTTCATCAAAATGTTCTTCACTGGTAATGGCACGAGTCAGCAAAGCATCACGAGCACGATTACGTAACTCGGTAACGATATCCTCATCAAACTCTTCAATCTCCAGCATCTCGGCGGAGGGAACGTAGGCCACCTCTTCCAGACTGGAGAAGCCTTCGCGTACCAAAATCTCGGAAACGTTATCATCGACATCAAGATTATCCACAAACAGTTGAATCAGTGTTTGTGCTTCTTCTTCACTCTTCTCTTCCGCCTGCTCATCGGTCATTACATTGAGGTTCCAGCCAGTGACTTCACTGGCGAGACGGACATTTTGACCACTACGACCAATGGCCTGCGACAACTGCTCTTCCTCAACAGCCACATCCATACTGTGTGACTCTTCATCGACGACTATCGAGCTCACCTCTGCCGGAGACATGGCATTAATAACAAACTGTGCCTCGTTCTCATCCCACAGAACGATATCGATACGCTCACCAGACAACTCATTGGACACGGTCTGAACTCGAGAGCCCCGCATACCCACACACGCGCCAACTGGATCGATGCGTGAATCTGTGGAGTGAACGGCAATCTTGGCACGCGAACCGGGATCTCGTGCTGCACTCTTGATCTCTATCAGGCCTTCACCAGCCTCAGGGACTTCCAGCTTAAACAGCTCGATCAAAAACTCCGGTGCTGTACGTGTAATGAATAACTGAGGACCACGAATTTCAGAACGTACTTCCCGCAGATAACCACGAACCCGGTCACCCGCGCGAACCGATTCCCGAGGAATCAGATCTTCCTTGGCGATCAAGGCCTCTACGTTATTGCCCAGATCCAGAATCACATTGCCACGTTCAACACGCTTAACCACACCATTGATAAGATCGCCAACACGATCTTGATAATCATCAACGACTTTCGCGCGCTCAGCCTCACGTACTTTTTGCACGATAACCTGTTTCGCGGTTTGTGCCGCAATACGGCCAAATTCTACAGAGTCCACTTCATCTTCGGTGAAGTCTCCGAGCTGAATCTCAGGCTCATCGATCTGAGCGGCACTTATGGTCATCTGACGTTCAGGAAACTCCACGCCATCATCTTCCACGACTTGCCAGCGACGGTAAGTCTTGTACTCACCAGTATCACGATCGATATCAACACGAATATCGACTTCGCCTTGGTGGCGTTTTTTCGTAGCAGTCGCCAGCGCAATCTCCATTGCACCAAAAATGATTTCCTTATCGACCCCTTTTTCATGGGAGACCGCATCTACGACTAACAGGATCTCTTTACTCATATCAGCCTCTATTCATGACCTCTTATCGGGATATTCCCTCAATCGAACACCGGCACCAGACGTGCTGCGTCGATATCATCCAAACCCAGGCGATACTCCTGAGCGTCCATATCAATCACTACCGTATCGCCATCCACTTGTTTAATTATTCCAGTGAGCTTTCTTCTGCCATTGATCGGAGAGTTCAGCTTTAACTGTACTTGCTCACCGGTGAAACGTAAAAACTGCTTCAGGTTAAACAAGGGTCTGTCTGTACCCGGCGAAGAGACTTCCAGAGAGTAGTTACCCTTAACCGGATCCTCTACATCCAACAAACCGCTAACCTGGTGACTGACACTGACACAGTCTTCAACCAGAATGCCGTTCTCATGATCTATATATATACGCAATACCGAGTGTCGGCCCTGTGGCAGATGCTCGATACCAACCAGTTCATATCCCAGGCCTTCTACGGCCGGTTCTATTAATGACCATAGTCGGTCAGATGCCTTACGCATGGCTATTATTCACCACAAATAAAAAATGGGCCCAAGGCCCACCTAATACTACAAGTCCTTGATGTTAATGGATTATTTCACCCTATTTAACATCTCACAAGCCTTGCCGCTATAAAAAAGGCCCCTAATGGGGCCTTTTTAATTATTCAGTATACGATGGGTAAAATACCCCAAACGTATGGATGTATTACTTGAGCAGTAAGGTAATACATATAACTGGTAGCGGGGGCAGGATTTGAACCTACGACCTTCGGGTTATGAGCCCGACGAGCTACCGGACTGCTCCACCCCGCAACAGAGGCCGTAATACTACGCATACCTTCATGACATTACAAGCAGCATTTCATTTATTTTAATGTATAGCCTATTCTCACTCAAAGCCCAACCTTTTGTCTCATCAAATTGGACCAAACTAACGGTAGAATTTGCACCGCACACCATTGCATGTTGCACCTGAAGTAGTAATAAATAGACTCTTATCTTTCTCAAGCATTTGATTTATCAAAGATAGTATCCTGGCATAACTTTTGCTCTACCATATATTCTGTGCGACCTATGTCGAACAATAACGACTAAAAAAGTTGTGAGGAGTTATACCAATGAACCAAAGTCGTAGAACTTTCTTAAAGGCCTCCCTGGCAGTGGGTACCGTAGCCATTGCTGTAGGTGGAGGCCTTCTTGCGCCATCACGAGTTATGGCGGCCCAGTGGTCCAGTGCAGCCTTTGCTGCAACCAGTATGGAAGCTGCCTTAACTAGCCTGGAAGGCATTAGTAAAACTGAGGCCTCTGCTGCCATCAAGGTTGATGCCCCGGATATTGCTGAAAACGGTGCCGTTGTCTCTATTGGCATAGAAACCAGCCTGAGCGGTGCAGAATCCATTTCTGTACTCATACCCAACAATGCCAGTCCGCTGGCGGCCAAGTATGTACTGGGCAAAGACACTGATGGCTTTATCAATCTCCGTGTTAAAATGCGCAAAACATCCGATGTTGTCGCAGTTGTGAAATCCAACGGAAAACTCTTCTCCGCAAAGAAGGCCGTCAAGGTAACACTTGGTGGATGTGGCGGTTAGGTTTGATAACAAATTACAAGTGAGGATGTAACAATGGCTCAAAAACCTATGAAAATACGCGCCTGGATGGATGGCGAACGTGCAATGGTTAAGGCAATAATCTTCCACCCAATGGAAACTGGCCTGCGCAAAGACCAAAAGACAGGCAAGAAGATTCCAGAGCATTTCATTAAAGAAGTGATTTGTAAGCACGGCAACAAGACCGTTCTGAACTGCTTGTGGGGTACCGCCGTATCAAAAAACCCCTTCATGTCCTTCCGTTTTAATGGTGCCAAGTCTGGTGACACGGTTTCCATCAACTGGGTAGACAACCAGGGAAATAAAGAGAGCACCGAGGCAAAGATCAAGTAATCTTTAACTCGTGCTTATACAAAAGGTGCATCTCGATGCACCTTTTTTTATGCCTGGACGAGCTGTGGATTAACGACCCTAGTTATCTCCGATAGGTTGCCGGAGTGTAGGGATGCTTAATGGACTAAGTATGACGAGGCGGAGCTTAGGTTGCCCTGACACCGCAGGTGTGGGGTCATGTGCCGAACGGCTAATACAATGAGTGTTCTATGAGACAATCTGATGAAACTCAGTAGGGGCTGCCAGGTGTCGTATCTGCGTACAGGATCCCCTGCAACTCAAAGAACCCCTTCGGACTTTGCCGTAGCTGCGCGTAATGTCGAGTGCCCTTTGGGTAACACTTAATGAAACTCCGAAGGAGGTTCTAAGTGCCGGGCAAAAAAAATGGTGCCCTAAGGCACCACACAATCAACGAAGAGGAAACTTTATATTTATTGAGCTTGTAGCTTAAGGCTTGATGTAGTTGTAGCCCATCTGCTCCAGGTGAGCGATCTGAGCTACGCCTGAAGGCACAACTTCTGCGTTCAAGTTAATCTTGGTCTTATCAATTTTCTTACCACGAATGGTATTGGCACAAATCTGGAACTTTACACCGCGGTTCGACAGCTTGTTTACCATATCGTTCATATCACGACCCTTGGCATCCTTGGAACCGTCAACCAGGGTGAAAGCACCTTTGGAATGGGTAACAACAATCAGCTCAACATTTTCGTCACCCAGAGCATTCAGGTGGTTCTTAGCGTTACGCAGGGCACCAAAAGCAGAATCGATATCGTTCAAATGATAAACAACCTTCTGCTTGTTGTAGCCATTCTTGGCAGGTTCCATCTTGGCGCCAGTAGCGCAGGCAGACAGTACAACACCAAGACCCACTACAGACAGCAGTGCCATTAACTTCTTAATTCTTATCATCTTCAAACTCCTCCAGAAGAATTATATGTATTACAACTTATGCAGCTATATGCAAAGCAAAGGTCATACCAAACCAAAACCTATCGGTCTTTATTTAATAAAATCAGTCGGTTATATATATAATATCAAAAATAGAGAATTTGGCGGGACGTTTTGCGGTGCATGTTGCAATACTCGAGGGTGTATATTACACCCTCTGCTGCTGTTCCACTTCATAACGCTGCAACTTGCGCCACAAGGTAGTTTTATCAATGCCAAGAAGTTCAGCGGCCTTGACCTTTTTCCCCTCACAGTGTTTCAGTACATGCTTTATATAGCGTCGTTCTAGTTCATCTAGCGAGACAAAATCCTGGCCATGATAGAATAAAGATTGTATATCATCCTCACTATATTGCTGAGCGGGATCATCCCACTCCATAACCTCAGACTCAGCAAGGATTACACAGCGCTCGACGACATTCCGAAGCTGGCGAATATTTCCCGGCCAATCAGCATTACATAAACGAACAACAGAATCTGTATCAAAACCTGTAACCCTGCGGTTGTACCTTTGCACATACTCCTGAACAAAGATGTCTATTAATCTGGCTATATCGTCTCGCCTACTATTTAGAGTTGGAACCTGAATATTCACGACATTTAAGCGGTGGTAGAAATCATGTCGCAAGCTCCCCTCTGCCACCATTTTTTCTAAATCTCGGTTACTAGCAGCGACAATTCTTACATCAATAGGGATCTCTTCGACACCACCAACACGAATTATCTTTCTCGCCTCGATCGCCCGCATTAATTTCATCTGCATGGAATCAGGGATATTGCATATTTCATCGAGAAAAAGAGTGCCTCCACTGGCCTGCTCCATTAAACCGATTTTTCGATGTACCGCGCCAGTAAAAGAACCCTTTTCATGACCAAACAGCTCGCTCTCCAGCAATGTTTCGGGCAAAGCACCACAATCAATAACCACGAACGGTCCGAGTTCCACACGTGGACTATAATCATGTAAGGCGCGAGCAACCAATTCCTTACCACTACCAGATTCACCACTAACGATGACGCAGCAATCAACACCAGCAACCTTATCAATTGTATTATAAAGACGCTCCATTGCCTTCGAACTACCTATCATGCCAAATCGGTCTTCGGAATCAACCAGCCGTTGTTTGAGGAATTTATTTTCATTCTTCAAGTGGACAGCTTGCATGGTTCTATCTAATAAAAGTTTAAGCTCGTCAAAATCAAAAGGTTTTTTAATAAAATCAGTCGCTCCACATTTCATTGCTTCGACGGCATTGTCAACCGATGAATAACCCGTCATCACCAAGACTGGTATTTCAGGATCTCTGTTACGTACTTCAGTTAGTAATTCAAAGCCATTCATTTCAGGCATACGAAGATCGGTAATGATCAGATCTGCACCATGCTCTTGAAATTCTTTGAGGCCTTCCTTTGCAGACTGAAATATTTTACAGGTATATCCTACATCCCCACATTGACGTTTCATAACTCGACCGGTAACCGGATCATCGTCAACGAAGAGTATTTTCATGTTTTCAGCCAACATATTTAAGATCCACGCTAGAGTGCTGCACAGGAGAAGTGGATAACTCCGACAAAGATATAGGTAATTCTATGCTTGCCTTAATACCACCTACGGGCATATTTTCAAGATGTATACTTCCTGAGTGTTTGTTAACGATGCCATAACTAACTGACAAACCCAGTCCCGTACCTTCGCCTTCCTTTTTGCTGGTATAAAATGGATTAAAGACCTTTGTAATTTCACTTTGCGGGATTCCACAACCCTGGTCTATTATTTCAAGTCGGACTACATTATTTAACGTTTCACCATTTATACGGATGGTTGAATCTGGTTTCGACGCATGTACAGCATTAATTATCAAATTGACTAAAACCTGTTGTATCTGATTTGGATCGCCTTCCAGTTCGAGACTGTCGTCCAGATGTAAATCCAATTTTATTCCGTTAACTTCAATACTATGCTTCATCAATATCAGAGTATCATCCAGCAACTTTGCCAAATCAAATTTCTGACAGACTAAATCCTTTTCACGTGCAAAGTTAAGAACACCTTGAACGATACGAGCACATCGTTTCCCCTCTTGCTTTAGAAGACGAAGATCCTCCTGGATCTCCTCATTTTTTTCATTCTTCAAATAATTATCGATCAAGGAGCTTAAGGAAAGAATATTCTGTAAAGGATTATTTATTTCATGTCCGATCCCTGCGGCCAAATGACCTAAAGCAGCTAATCGCTCAGACTGTAATGCCGCATGGGCCGCCTTGTCCCGCTCTTCCTCTGCACGTTCAAGATTTTGGGCGAGGTAATTAAAAGCCCTTCCAGCACTGCCAATTTCATCCTGACGTTTGCCCTGGTAACGTACAGTATTTTCGCCATCCGCATAGTCTGTGATGATCGTAGCCAGCTGTTGCACCGGTCGTGCAATACGGGAAGATAACCAGCGAACCGTAATAATGCTTGTAACCAGAAGAACCACAAGGAGATATAAAATAGATTTTCGAATCTCTTCTGTAGAGGCAAGTATCTCACCACGGTTGGTTTCTATTATTAACAACCACTCGGTGAGACGATTCTCATAGGGTCTTATCTTTTGAAAGTAAAATTGACGTCCATTTTCAAGGCGTAGCTTTCCTCGACTGCCCGTAACCTTAAGTGATTGCCATTCTTTGTCACCGATTTCTGACGGGAAACGAAAACTACTGCCTAATTGGTTGGCAAATCGTCGCTCTGTATCTCTGTGGTATAAATATATTCCATCTCGAGATTGATTATCAGATAACTCCGCAATGTATGCTTTTCTTGAATGTCCACCTAGGGTCGCTTCTACCACGGTATCTACACGTGTGCCCCACATGTTTACCACAAACACACCCAGTAGCTTTCCATCCGCCCTTATGGGCACTGAATAGCGTAACATGGCAGGACAGAAGTCAGCCTCAGTCGTCACCTGTCCCAACTCAAAGTTGGATATCTCTACATCATCCTGAGTAGTAACTGCAGATTGGAAAAAATCTTTTGTTATTTGATTGGCGACATAGGCGCGCTTGATTACCGGGTCATACAACTCTGCGGGAATATGTTTTCCTTCCTTTGCCTTTACCAGTGTTTTTCCACTAGCATCAATAAAACGCAGACCTTGTATCCCCGGCACCGCAGCCTGGTAATCATAAAAAAAGCTCGCCAGTTGCTGGGACATCACTTGATACTGCTGATCAGAAGCGGTTAATGCATTGCGGGCGAAGTGTTGTACCACAGGTACTTTAGATAGACCGAGGGCGAGTGATTTTTGAGCATCCAGTAAGGCCTGTAGCTCATTTGACATCTTACTTAATGTTGTACCCAACTCACGTTCGGTACGTAACTGTATTTCTTGTTCCTCTTTCTCAACCACACCAAACAACAGCACTAATAATGGTACTAAAGTCATCAAGGTTAAGATTAGGAATAGACGATTCCGAATTGACATAATTGCATCCTGCCATCTTGGTGCAGATTGCAATAGTGTAACACGAAATCGTCCAGCGATCTCGTCAAGATAGCACTATAACACCATGTTATTACTCAGTTTTTATACGAAGATGGTGTTTAAGGTCAATTTGAAAGATCACACCAGGTAAGGCAAAGACCATGAATAGACATAGGGTAACCACGTAGAATTCCCAACTTTGCTCGTGACGAACACCATTCAACTTGGTTTCCAAACCCAGAGCAGCAGTACCTATGATGAAATAGAGTGCAAACCATTCCATAAGACGAATGGAAAATGCTTTCTCTTTCTTTAATGATTTAAGTGCAAACAATTTTTCTGTAAACCACGGCAGGTTAGCCAATAAAAATGCAGCAACTATTAGCAACCAAATAGCAACACTAGAACCCATTATTACCTCAATAATCTATACTTTGAATTAGACAAACACAGAGATACATAGGGCCATTAACGAGCCTGGTAGTATCCCCATCGCTAAAATACCAACACCATTTAAACTCAGTGCAAAATGAAGATCCAAATTTTTCTCTATCGGTGACTTATCTTCGGCTTTGTCAAAATACATAAGTTTGATGATACGTAGGTAATAGAATACACCTATCACCGAGAATATAACTGCAACGATGGCCAACCATGTCATTCCAGCATGAACCAATTCTTTGAGTACAAACAACTTGGCCCAGAAACCTAAGAATACGGGCACACCTGCCATAGAGAACATAACAAACATCATTACCAGGGCAAACCACGGGCTTCTCTCATTCAACCCCTTAAAATCATCGATTCGTTCTGCTTCAAAGCCGGTGCGGCTTAACAGTACTACCATACCAAAAGCAGCCAAGCTCATTAAAGTGTAACTAATGGTATAAAACATCGCGGCGGCATAGCCTTCACTGCTTCCGGTCAAGACCCCAAGCATCAGGAAACCCATGTGAGAAATGGTTGAGTAAGCGAGCATACGCTTAATGTTGGTTTGAGCTATGGCAAATAGGTTGCCCACAGCCAGGGAAAGTACGGACAAAATAATCAGCATGTCCTGCCAGTGTGATTGCAGTCCCGACAGACCGTCTACCAGTAAACGTATCATCATCGCAAAGGCGGCAATCTTTGGTGCACTGGCAATGAATAATGTAACGGCAGTAGGTGCCCCCTGATACACATCAGGAACCCACATGTGAAAAGGTACTGCACCCAATTTAAAGGCTACACCGACAACAATAAACACCAGTGCGAACACAGTAACCAGGCTCATTTGGTTGGTGGTGATCTGCCTACTAATTTCCGATAGGTCGAGACTTCCGCTAGCGCCGTACAACATAGACATGCCATATAGAAGCATCCCGGATGCCAAAGCTCCGAGGATGAAGTACTTCATCGCCGCCTCGGATGCAAAGATAGAATCTCGTTGCAATGCAACCATGGCATACAGAGCCAGGGAGAGTAATTCCAGCCCCAGATAGACCGTCAGCAGATTGTGCGCAGATACCATGACCATCATGCCCAGAACGGCAAACAGGCCTAATACATAGAATTCACCCTTAAACAGATTCCTTACCTGCAGGTAGGAGCGTGCATAGAGGAATACCATAAAGGTAGACAGGTAAATAAACGCCTTCAGTACGTCACCCTTTGCATCACGTACAAAGGTATCACTAAACGCCAGCTGGCTGCCCTCACTAAAGGTGGTTAAGGTCAGTACTGCGGCACCTAACAAGGCGGACTGTGATAGCAGATATGTTACAGAGCGAGTACGCTCAGTAAGGAACAGATCCACTAGCAGGATGATGCAGGCCATAGCCAGTATAAACATCTCTGGTATAGCCACTTGATAATTTGGAATTGCAAAATCCATTGGTTTCTCTCTTATAGTTTGGATTGACCAATATGTTGAATCAGGTTATCCACGGTGGGTCCCATAACATCCAAAAGTGGTGCGGGATATACACCCAGGCCTAGTATTGCCAATGCCAAGATGGCCAAGATAAAGAATTCACGAATGCTCAGATCCTCAAGTTTGGCAACATTGTCATTGGCCACCTCACCAAAGAAGACCCTTTTCACCATCCATAACGTATATGCCGCACCAATAATGAGTGTGGTCGCTGCCAGGAAGGCGTACCAGAAATTAGCGGTAAAGGCGCTCAGTATCACCATAAACTCACCGACAAAACCCGAGGTACCAGGCAGACCCGCATTGGCCATAGCAAAGAGCATGGCAAATGCTGCAAACTTGGGCATTTTATTCACCACGCCACCATATGCCGCTATGTCGCGTGAATGCATGCGGTCATACAGCACACCAACGGTAAGGAACATCGCGCCTGATATAAATCCATGAGAGATCATCTGGACTATCGCACCTTCCATGCCCAACGCCGCGCCATTCCAGCTGCCGGTATTCTCAAATATGCTGAAGGCAACGAAGAAGCCCAAGGTGACGAAGCCCATATGAGATATCGACGAATAAGCGATGAGCTTCTTCATGTCTTGTTGTACCAAAGCCACCAAGCCAATATAGACAACGGCGATCAGAGACAAGGTGATCATCATGCCATCCAGTGTGCTACTGGCGTCTGGGGTTATGGGCAAACTGAAGCGCAGAAAACCGTAGGCACCTAATTTAAGCATAATGGCTGCCAGTATTACTGAACCACCCGTGGGAGCTTCTACGTGCGCATCGGGTAACCAGGTATGTACCGGCCACATAGGAACCTTCACTGCAAAGGCAATAAGGAAGGCGAAAAAAATAAGGATCTGTTCGGTATGCCCCAGTTTCAGCCTGTGTAGATCAAGAATGGCAAAAGAGTCTCCCTGATAATACATATAGATCAGAGCCACCAACATAAATACAGAGCCAAAAAATGTATAGAGGAAGAATTTGATCGTTGCGTAAACGCGTCGCTCTCCACCCCATACACCTATAACGATAAACATGGGAATGAGCATCGCCTCCCAGAATACATAGAATAATATGACATCCAGAGAGGCGAACACGCCGATCATCAGACCTTCCATAATCAGGAATGCCGCCATGTACTGAGCCGTTTTATACTTTATTGAATCCCAGCCTGCCAAGACAACCAGAACGGTGGTAAAGGTAGTCAGCACAATCAGCGGCATGGAGATACCATCAACACCAAGATGATAATTGACCTTGAAGGTACTGACCCAGACATGCGGTCCTTCTACAAACTGCATCACCGCCAGGCTGGAATCAAATAGACCAAACAGAGGTAGTGAGAGTACGAAAGTTACCAACACGACCAATAATGCGATGACTTTGGCATCCAGGGCATTCTTGTCATTGCCGGTGATGAGAACCAGCACACCGCCTAGAATCGGTGTCCATATGAGTAGGCTTAATAGTGGCAAATCAGCAAACATGCGCCAGACCCTTCTTATTTATCCTAAAGTCACAAAAATCATGATTAAAAGCAGCAGGCCTATAATCATGGAAAATGCATAATGGTACAGATAACCTGATTGCAAATGACGGATGCGTGATGATATCCACACCACAGTTCGCGCGGTTCCGTTTACGATGGCGCCATCAATGATCTTCACATCGCCTATGCGCCATAAAAAGCTACCTAGTCCGCGACTACCATTAGCGAAAACTTTTTCGTTAAAATCGTCGAAACCGTATTTGTTTTCCAGTATGCGATGCAACCAGCTAAGTCGAGATTGCAGCATCTCAGGAATATCTGGACGCTTCATATAGAAGAACCAGGCAGTACCTACGCCAGCAAGTGCTAGATAAACAGCAGGCCCTTGCAGACCATGGACGATAAAACCAGCCCAGCTGGTAAAGTGCTTACCGATCTCTGCCAATACATCATGTTCAGGCGCAACAAAGATAACACCAGTGAAAAAGTCTCCAAACAACATGGGGCCAACGTAAATCGCACCAATAATCACCGAAGGGATAGCCAGCGCAATCAATGGGCCGGTAACAACCCAGGGGGGCTCATGCAAATGTGATCGGGTATGTTCATCCATGCGCTCCTTGCCGTGGAAGACAAGGAAAAATAGACGAAAACTGTAAAAGGCGGTAATAAAGACACCACTCAGAACAGAAAAGTAAGCAAAGCCAGAACCGGCAATCGTTGAATGATGTACCGCTTCTATAATCGCATCCTTGGAGAAGAATCCAGCAAAACCTGGGAATCCGATCAAAGCCAGTGATCCCAGCAACATAGTCCAGTAAGTAATGGGCATGTATTTCTTCAGGCCACCCATCTTGCGCATATCCTGTTCATGGTGCATGGCAATAATGACAGAGCCCGCGGCAAGGAACAGTAGAGCCTTAAAGAAGGCGTGAGTCATCAGATGAAACACACCCGCAGCATAAGCGGACGCTCCCAGAGCGACGACCATGTAACCCAGCTGTGATAGGGTTGAATAGGCGACTACACGCTTGATGTCGTTTTGAACCAGCCCCAACAGCCCCATGAACAGTGCCGTGATAGCACCAATAGTGATAATCACACTTAGCGCTGTTTCGGACAACTCAAACAACGGCGACATACGTGCCACCATAAAGATACCCGCAGTAACCATGGTAGCGGCATGGATCAGGGCAGAGATCGGTGTCGGGCCTTCCATCGAATCTGGCAACCAGACATGTAGAGGAACCTGAGCGGATTTACCCATAGCACCTATAAACAGCAGGATGCCAATCAATGTCATCAACGACCATGACTGACCAGGGATCACCTCCACAGTCAAATCCTTCATTAATGGAGCGGCGGTGAATACTTCGGCATAATCAAGGCTATTGAAGTACATCAATATTGCAGCAATACCCAACAAGAAACCAAAGTCACCAACACGATTTACCAAGAAAGCTTTAAGATTGGCGTATATAGCGGTAGGTCGCGTATACCAGAAACCGATCAACAGATATGAAACCAGACCTACCGCTTCCCAGCCAAAGAACAGTTGCATAAAATTATTGGCCATGACCAGCATCAGCATGGAGAAGGTAAACAGGGATATATAGCTGAAGAAACGCTGATAGCCCAAATCTTCCTTCATGTAGCCTATGGTATAGATGTGTACCATCAATGAAACGAAGGTCACGACGACCATCATCATTGCAGACAGAGAATCGATCAGGAAACCTATTTCAAACTTGATCCCATCTGCCACCATCCAGGTATAAACCGTAGCGTTATAGGCAGCATTACCATCGATAGTCATATACTTAAAGACATACATAGATAGCAGTGTCGCAATGCCCACGCCAAGGATGGTGACTACATGCGAAGCTTTACGACCGATTTGTTTACCGAACAGTCCGGCAATTATCGCACCCATCAAGGGTGCAAGGACGATAGTGAGATAGACGTTATGCATATTTTCGAACACTGGCCTACCCCTTCAAAGAATCCATGTCTTGAACATTAATCGTACGGCGGTTTCTGAACAACACCACCAAAATCGCCAAACCGATGGCGGCCTCTGCAGCGGCGACTGTGAGTATGAAGAAAACAAACACCTGCCCTGCGGTGTCACCTAAATAATAAGAGAAGGCAACAAAATTGATATTGACTGCCAGTAGCATCAACTCGATAGACATCAACAAAATAATCATATTTTTTCGATTGATGAAGATCCCGGCCATGCTAAGGGCAAAGAGTATGGCGCTTACTATCAAATAGCTGGATAACTCAATCATAACTGTGTCCTATTACTATCATCAGTCGTTTTCTTAATTGTTCTTTTCTGCGTCCATTTTCACCACACGCAGGCGATCTTCTTTTTTCACTTTGACCTGAGCATCAGGATCCTGGTGCTTAACCATCGGACGACGACGTAGGGTCAGGGAGATTGCCGCGATAATGGCTACTAACAAAATAACTGCCGCCAACTCAAATGGGTATACATAATCGGTATAGAGAATACGGCCTAGCTCAGCGATATTATTGTAGTCCGCACCATGACGCGCTGGAATAGAATGGCCGGAAAACTCAGAGCCTACAACGTAGGCCATCATAGCGATGACCACCAGTGCGATCATGACACCAACGGGTAGGTACCGCATGAAACCCTCCCTTAGTGGAATCAGATTGATATCCAGCATCATCACCACAAACAGGAATAACACCATAACTGCACCGACATAAACCAATACCAGTACGATGGCCAGGAACTCTGCCTCAAGCAAAAGCCACAGAGCGGAACTGGAGAAAAATGCCAATACCAGAAACATCGCGGCATGCACCGGGTTACGTACGGTAATCACCATAGTCCCTGCAAACAGTAATGTTGCAGAAAAAACATAAAAGACGATCTGTTCAAAACCCATAGTTCATACCTGTCTGGAAATTCTAACGAAACGCCGCATCTTCAGCACGATCGGCCGCAATCTCTTGTTCGTACTTATCCCCTAGGGCCAACAACTTTTCTTTTGTCATCAGCAAATCACCACGCTTTTCACCATGGTATTCAAAATTACGTGTCTCAACAATGGAATCGACCGGACAAGACTCTTCACAAAAACCGCAGAAGATACACTTGGTAAGATCAATGTCATAACGCGTGGTACGGCGTGAACCATCCTCACGTTCTTCAGATTCGATGGTGATCGCCAGTGCCGGACATACCGCTTCACATAACTTACAGGCAATGCAACGTTCTTCGCCATTAGGATAACGGCGCAATGCATGCTGTCCACGAAAACGATTGGACTGTGGTGTTTTCTCGTCTGGATAGATAATCGTGATCTTTTTACCGATCAGGTAACGACCCGTCAAACGCATGCCGCGCAACAGTTCCAGCAAAAACAGGCTCTTAATAAAACGTCCTAATGTATTCATATCTCTATCTCCTTGCCTCTACCCTTAATCAAACCAGGGACCGAGACCGGCGACGATGGCCCCGCCAAGTATGATCAGCCAGGCGATAGTAATCGGGATTAATATCTTCCAACCCAGGCGCATCAGCTGATCATAGCGATAACGAGGGAAGGTGGCACGCACCCACAGGAACAACAGCATAAAGAACGCTGTCTTAAGCAACAACCAAACGGTACCCGGCACCCATGCGAACCACTCTTCCAGATTTGGGATACCTTCAAAGGGTGATAACCAGCCGCCCAGAAACATCAATGCAGTCAGCATGGAAATTAAAATCATATTGGCGTATTCGGCCATGAAGAACAGACCAAAACCGAAACCAGAATACTCAACCTGGTAGCCCGCAACAATCTCGGATTCACCTTCTGCCAGGTCAAATGGGGGACGGTTGGTCTCTGCCAAACCAGAGATAAAGTAGATGACAAACAAGGGTAATAGTGGCAACCAGAACCACATCCAGAAACCACCCTGCTGGGCGTTAACAATTTCCCTCAGATTCAAACTGTGTGCGGCCATAATCACACCAACCAAAGCAAAACCCATAGCCAGTTCATAGGAGACGACCTGTGCCGCAGAACGCATCGCGCCCAGAAATGGATACTTTGAGTTAGAGGCCCAACCTGCGAGAATAATGCCGTAAACACTGAACGAGGTAAGTGCCAACACATACAACAGTGCTGCATTTGTATCGGCCAGGTAGAGTTCAGCATCAAACGGGATCACCGCCCAAGCGGCAATAGCTGGTCCGAAGGCTAAAATCGGACTCAGCAGAAACAGTGTACGGTTCGCTCCAGAAGGGATGATGATCTCTTTGAACATCATCTTGATGGCGTCAGCAATGGGCGTCAGCCACCCTCGGGGCCCCACATGCAGTGGACCTACACGACAATGAAAATAGTTCAGGATCTTTCGTTCCGCAAAGGTGTAATAGGCAACAGCTATAAGCAGTGGTACCAAGATGGCAATGATCTTCACCAGGATGATGATCAGCGTTTCCAATCCCGCCGGTAAGCCCCAACTTGAAATGAACTCAATCATTTACATATCACCCTTTATTATCCGTTCTTGGTCAGCGAGACCGAGGCAAAGTTTTCGCCCAAGTCAGCGGTCTGCTGCACACCCGCAGGTATCACCACACAAGCATCAGCAACCCGCTCATCGATCTCAACGATCAGCATGGCTGAAGCCTCCCCCTGACGAGCAATAATCTTATCGCCGGTTTGTATACCATGGCTGGAGGCAAGTTGTGAATTCATCCTGGCCACCACAGACATGGCATCTATAGTATTTTGTAATGCCTCACTGCGACGGGTATAAGCATCCACAGCATAGATGGATATTTCACCCAGACGTTGCAGTGGAGCGTCATCACTCAAACCGGAAGGATATGCCACCTGGCTAAACTTATCTGCAGGAATGTCAGCACATGCGCTGTGCAATTCATCCCTAACCTCCTCTGAACTCACATAGTCAAAACCAGATAGTTCGAAGAAGTTACCCAGAACACGCAGTATCTTCCATGCAGGCCTAGCTTCACCCGACGGCTGAACCGCACCAGCAAAGCTCTGCCACTTACCTTCACAGTTCACATAGGTGCCCGAGGTTTCCGTAAAGGCAGCGATAGGCAACAACACATCACTCTGCTCACGCAATGCGTCACTATCAAAACTGCTCAGACTAATGACACATTCGGACGCTTGCAGTGCGGCACGAGTACGTGCCGCATTGTTGATATCCAGCTCGGGCTCCAGGCCAATGAGCAGATAGGCCTTGCGGACTTGTTCTAGGCTCTCGGTAACATTCATACCACTACAGTCTTGTGCTGCGGCGGCTAAACGATGAGGAATGGCTCCAGATAACCAGCCACCTGCGGCGTTGGCACCATCGGTAAATTGACCCAGGCTGGCTGCGGACAGGTTTGACAACAAACTGGCCAGGGCACGTATATCCGCATACTGAGCACAGCTTTGTGTCAGATTGCCCATCAACACAACTGCCTTATCGGCGCTGTGCAGATGCTCTGCCATAGCCAATTGGATATCGTTACTGTCAATATTGGCAAACAACCTATCCAGCTCAGCAGGTCCCTGCTCACCCTTTAACTTTAATAAGGCCTTGGCGACACCAGCCAGCTGTTTGACCATAACCGTGGTGGAACCCAGCTCCATCTCACTCAGAGGAAAGTTGAAACCGTAATCAACAGGATTGATCGCCATCACCTTGGCACCATGCATGGCAGCCTTACGCAGACGAATCGCCGCCAGCGGTTGTTCCTTGCGTACATTGCAGCCAATTAACAAGGCCGCATCAACAGACTCTAGCTCCTTGATTGGCATACCCAATGACGGGTATGCAGGAGCCAGTGCCTGGTCACTAAAATCAGATTGACGTAAACGGTGATCAATATTGTTACTGCCCAGACTGCGTGCCAGTTTTTGCGCCAGGAACATCTCCTCTACCGTGGCATTAGGAGATATTAGAGTGGCTAGATTGTTGCCATCATCGGACATTGCCTCGGTCAAACGCTTCTTGGTAAATTCCAGTGCGGTATTCCAGTCAGTCTCTTCCCACTTACCGTTGACCTTAATCATCGGTACGCTCAGGCGCTGCTGACTATTCACCGCCAGATAACTGAAACGATCACGATCCGACAACCATACTTCATTGATCTCATCATTCTCACGCGGCAACACACGCATTACTTCACTGCGGCGGGTCTGAACAAAGATATTGGAGCCAAGACAGTCATGTGGTGCTACCGCAGGGCGATCATTCAGCTCCCAGGGACGGGCGGAATAGCGGAATGGTTTGGAGGTCAGGGCACCAACCGGGCAAAGATCGATAATGTTTGCCGATACCTCGGAGCTGATACTCTTTTCTATATAGGTACCGATCTCGGTATGCTCACCGCGACCTGTGGCTCCCATCTCACGTATACCAGCGACTTCCTGGCCAAAACGTACACAACGGGTGCAGTGGATGCAACGGGTCATGTCGGTGGCAATCAGTGGGCCGATGTTCTTCGCCGAGACCACGCGTTTGCTTTCACTAAAGCGCGATATATCTTGACCATAACCCAGCGCCATCTCCTGCAAATCGCACTCGCCACCCTGGTCACAAATAGGACAGTCCAGCGGATGATTGATAAGGAGAAACTCCATCACCGCCTTTTGAGCCGCCAAAGCCTTCTTCGATTTGGTGAACACCACCATGCCTTCGGTCACCGGAGTGGCGCAGGCGGGCATCGGTTTGGGGGCTTTTTCGACCTCGACCAAACACATACGACAGTTAGCAGCGACAGAGAGCTTTTTATGATAGCAAAAACGAGGGACGCGGATCCCTGCCTCATCGGCAGCCTCGATCAACATAACACCATCACGTGCCTGTATTGCTATTCCATTTATCTCGATGTTTACCATCGTATATCTCGTTTATTATGTTGTGTTCTGGGCCAAACCAGACCGATCCATCAAACCATGCACTGCTTGTGATCGATATGGTACTGGAACTCTTCACGAAAATGTTTCAGGAAACTTCGCACCGGCATTGCCGCAGCATCACCCAATGCGCAAATAGTATTGCCCATAATTCTTTCTGCAACACCATCCAGTAGATCAAGGTCTTCCTGACTACCCTGACCATTTTCAATTCTGTTTACTACACGGGATAACCATCCTGTACCTTCACGACATGGGGTACATTGACCACACGACTCTTCATAATAGAAGTGGGCGATGCGTGCCAGCGAACGCACCATACAGGTGGTCTCATCCATGACAATGACGGAACCTGCACCCAGCATAGAACCTGCCTTGGCGATGGAATCATAATCCATCGTCACATCCATCATCACATCTGCAGGCAATATCGGTGTAGACGAACCACCAGGTATGACGGCCTTTAGTTTATGACCATTACGTACACCACCGGCCATTTCCAATAGCTCCGAAAACGGCGTGCCCATGGGCACTTCGAAGTTGCCAGGATTGTTAACGTGCCCGGAAACACTAAATAATTTAGAACCACCATTATTGGGCTTACCCAATTCGAGAAACCATTCTCCACCGTTTTTCAGAATCACAGGTACTGATGCCAGTGTCTCGGTATTATTAATCGTTGTGGGTCGACCATAAAGGCCAAAGCTGGCAGGGAAAGGAGGCTTGAAACGTGGCTGGCCCTTCTTGCCTTCCAGCGATTCCAGCAGTGCGGTCTCTTCGCCACACACATAGGCACCGGCACCGAGATGGGAATAGAGATCCACATCTACACCGGCACCCATAATATTCTTGCCTAACAGGCCAGCCTTATAGGCCTCTTCCAGGGCAGCTTCAAAGCGCTCATAGGGTTCCCAGAATTCACCACGGATATAGTTATACCCACGTGTGGCACCTAAGGTGTAGGCCGCAATTGCCATCCCCTCGACCAGCTGGTGGGGATTGAAGCGCAGGATGTCGCGATCCTTACAGGTGCCGGGTTCACCCTCATCAGAATTACAAACAATAAATTTATCACCAGGGGCATTACGGGGCATAAAACTCCATTTCAAACCGGTAGGAAAACCCGCACCACCACGGCCTCGAAGAACAGAGATCTTAAGTTTCTCGATGATCTCTTCTGGCGGAGTCTTTTCCTTGAGGATCTTTTTCCACATCTCATAACCGCCATTGCCCTCATAAGACTCCATGGTCCAGGGCTTGTCGAGATGCATATTTCGGAAACAGACTTCGTTTGCCATTGTTCTTCCTACTCTCTGGTTTATAAGCGGTTTAGTCTAACTTCTCGAGTAATTCGTCCAACTTATCCGGTGTCAGGTTCTCATAATAATCGTTACCTACCTGCAGCATAGGTGCTCCACTACAGGCACCCAGGCATTCCACTTCCTTGAGGGTAAAACGCCCGTCAATAGTGGTATCACCAAAACCTATACGCAGACGCTTCTTTAGATGCGCTACCACATCATCCGAACCACATAACTGACAGGAGATATTGGTGCAAACACATATCTTGTGTTTACCCACGGGTTGTAATTCATACATGGAATAAAAGGTTGCCACCTCATAGACCGCTATCGGGTCTAACTGCAGATATTCAGCAATGGCATCCATCAAGGCATCAGTCAACCAGCCGCCGTTTTGATCCTGAGCTATGCGCAGCGCAGACATCAGTGCAGATTGTTGTTGGCCTTGTGGATACTTGGCAACCCACTTATCAATCTCAGCACGAGATTCAGTATTAAGGAGATTTATTTTCTTATCTGAACTCAACGATCTATCTCCCCAAACACAATATCCTGGGTACCGATGATGGCAACCACATCGGCCAACATATGACCACGGCTCATTTCATCCAGTGCAGATAAGTGGGCAAAACCTGGTGCGCGAATCTTCAGGCGATAAGGCTTATTGGCACCATCGGACATCATATAAACACCAAACTCACCCTTGGGATGTTCTACTGCTGCATAGGCTTCACCAGCCGGCACCGTATAACCTTCCGTAAACAGCTTGAAGTGATGGATAAGGGATTCCATATCCCCCTTCATTTCTTCACGCTTTGGTGGAGCAATCTTATGTTCATCCACCATTACCGAACCCGGATTCTTCCGCAGCCAGTCGATACACTGTTTAATTATACGATTCGATTGACGCATCTCTTCGATGCGTATCAGATAACGGTCATAGCAGTCACCATTGGTACCAACGGCAATATCAAAATCCATTTTGTCATAAACTTCGTACGGCTGCTTCTTACGTAAATCCCATTCGATACCCGAACCACGTAACATGGGACCACTGAAACCTAGCTGCAAGGCACGCTCTGGACTGACGATAGCGATATCGACGGTACGCTGTTTCCAGATACGGTTATCAGTCAGCAGAGTTTCATATTCATCGATAAGACCGGGGAAACGTTCAGTAAAATCTTCAAGGAAGTCCAACAAGGAACCATGACGGTTACTATTCAAACCTTTCACATCTTTACTGTTATGCCACTTGGACTCTTCGTATTTGGGCATGCTTTCAGGCAGATCACGGTAAACGCCACCAACACGATAATAAGCCGCGTGCAAACGTGCACCTGAAACGGCTTCATAGGCATCCATTAAATCTTCGCGCTCACGGAAGGTGTAAAAGAAGACTGTCATCGCCCCCACATCCATCGCGTGAGTGCCCAACTGCAACAGGTGATTCAGAATTCGAGTGATTTCGTCGAACATAACCCGGATGTATTGTGCTCGGATAGGCACCTTTACACCCAGCATCTTCTCTAGAGACATCACGTAGGCGTGTTCATTACACATCATGGAAACGTAATCAAGACGGTCCATGTAGGGAATGTTTTGATTATAGGGCTTGGTCTCGGCGAGCTTTTCTGTGGCCCGGTGTAGCAATCCAATGTGCGGGTCGGCGCGTAAAATCACTTCGCCTTCCATCTCCAGCACCAAACGCAATACTCCGTGTGCCGCAGGGTGCTGGGGACCAAAGTTAATGGTATAGCTGTTAATCTCCGCCATGCTTATTCCCCACTCTCTACTTTTTCATAACGATGATCATCACGAATGATGCGAGGAACATTGATACGAGGTTCGATACTCACGGGCTCATAGATAACGCGCTTCTTTTCCTCATCGTAGCGCATTTCCACATTACCGGAGAGAGGAAAATCCTTGCGAAATGGATGACCAACAAAACCATAATCGGTAAGAATACGACGTAAGTCAGGATGGCCCTCAAAAATAATACCGTAGAGATCAAAGGCCTCACGCTCAAACCAATTGGCTGCAGCCCATACATCGATGACTGATGTAAGTAGAGGAAATTCATCATCAAGGAAGGTACGTACACGTATACGATGATTGTTACTAATAGAAAGCAGATGATATACCACGGCGAAACGATCACCCTGCCATGTGCCGTCTCCATACTCAGAGTAATCAACACCACATAGATCAATGAGCTGTTCAAAGCCCAATTCTGTATCATCACGCAAGCGTGTACAGACATCTATGAGCTTGTCACGCGGTACTTGAATAGTCACCTCACCCAGTGCAAGCTCGGTGTTGATTCCCATACCAGAGAGGCGTTGTTCTATTTGTTTGACTAGTACCTGTATGGACATCGTTTCGCTCTCATTTACCTTGCGATGGTGTTAGTGCGTTTTATCTTATTACGCAACTGTATAAAGCCATAAAGCAGTGCCTCTGCAGTAGGAGGACAACCTGGCACATACACATCTACCGGCACAATACGGTCACAACCACGCACCACCGAATAGGAATAGTGATAGTAGCCACCACCATTGGCACATGAACCCATAGAAATAACCCAACGAGGCTCTGCCATTTGGTCATAGACCTTACGCAATGCTGGAGCCATCTTATTCACCAGAGTACCGGCAACGATCATCACATCGGACTGCCTGGGACTGGCACGAAAAACACCACTACCAAAACGGTCTATATCGTAGCGCGAAGCAACGGCGTGCATCATCTCTACCGCACAACAAGCAAGCCCGAACGACATGGGCCACAGGGAACCGGTACGCCCCCAGTTAATGAGTTTGTCCAGTGACGTAGTTACTACGCCTTCTTCAAAGACACCCTCTATTCCCATTCCAAGGCTCCCTTCTTCCACTCATAAATGAAACCAATAACCAGGATCGTAAGGAAAAGGACCATGGCAAGATAACCAAATATTCCGATCTCTTTAAGTACTACCGCCCAGGGAAAGAGAAAGGCGATCTCAAGATCAAAGATGATAAACAGGATGGCAACGAGATAGTAACGAACATCGAATTTCATACGGGAATCTTCGAAGGCTTCGAAGCCGCATTCATAAGGAGAGCGTTTAGCTTGATCAGGCCTTTGTGGCCCCAATATGAAACCCAGTCCCAGCAACACAACGGCGAGACCGAAACCAATGATGAGAAAGATCAGTATTGGTAAATAGTTTTCCAACATTTGAAAACCACTCCCTCTTTATATTTTTTATAGCCTTGAGTCAGTCATACCATGAACCAACTAGGAATAAACCACAGGCTACTTCTGATTTAGTCCTCAAGACTGCTTATGCTTTATCTGTTTCTTCCGTGCTTTCCCTGCATAAACAGAGAAATGGTGCCGAAGGCCGGACTCGAACCGGCACGACTATACAGCCACTACCCCCTCAAGGTAGCGTGTCTACCAATTTCACCACTTCGGCACATGTTCTTTACTTTCCTTCAGGTGTTGGGACATCGGAGCTATTGCCCACTGGTGCAGCAGGTACATCTGCTGGCCCCATCACTCTGTCGCTATCTGATTGTACCGGCGCTACCACCTCTGTGACACTTTTGGTAGTTACTTCCTTGCCGGAAAGATAAGCCAATGAGAGACTTGTTGCAAAAAATACAGTTGCCAGTATCGCAGTAGTACGGGACAAAAAGCTACCCGCACCAGAACTACCAAATACTGTTGAAGATGCACCACCGCCAAACGCCGCGCCAGCTTCCGCACCCTTACCGGTCTGCAACATGACCAGTACAATTAGAGCAATAGTTGCAAATACATGAACAACCAGAACTATGGTTTCTAACATTCCGATTCTCTTTGTTTACTTAACGGATACATCGCCAGCCCGACAGATGGCCATAAAGTCTTCTACCTGCAGTGAAGCACCGCCGATAAGACCACCATCTATATCAGACATGGAAAACAATTGTTCGGCATTATCTGCCTTAACACTACCACCGTAGAGGATTTGAACCTTTTCAGCAGTTTCTGCACTCTTTTCCGCAATCATCTTACGAATAAAGGCATGTACTTCTTGTGCCTGTTCGGGGCTGGCGGTTTTACCCGTACCTATGGCCCAAACCGGCTCATAGGCAATCACCGAATCCTGTAAGGCATCCACACCGTGCAAATCGATCACTGCGTTCAACTGCCTTGCGACGACTTCTTCTGTCGTACCGGACTCTCGCTCTTGCAGAGACTCACCCACACAAAGGATGGGGGTAATACCGGCTGCGCGAGCCGTAGCGAACTTCTTTGCTACAAGTTCGTCGCTCTCGCCATGTATGCTGCGACGCTCCGAGTGGCCAACAATGGCGTATTCACAATGAAAGTCCTTCAACATCGAGACAGAAATCTCACCCGTAAAGGCTCCGGCCTGCTCGAAGCTTACGTCTTGAGCGCCATATTTTACAGCACTATCAGCACATAAAGCTTCTACTTCAGGAATATAAATAGCTGGCGGACAAACCACCACCTGAGTCTTGGAAATAGAGGCCATGGCCCCCTTGATACCTGCAAGCAAGGCACTAATGCTCTGCTTGGAACCGTTCATCTTCCAGTTCCCTGCAACGAAAGGTTGACGCATCATAACTCCTAGATTCCCAAAATAAAAACGCGGCTCAGAATACCTTTACCCGCCTGATAAATCAATTTTCTTTATTAAATACTGATCAACTATCGCCAGTTTAACTGTCGTTCTGACAATATTATTAAATGCCTATATTTTTTCTTTTCTTTCAGCGCGTTAAAGACTGTAAGATTTACAGTTATTAGTCAAACTGATAGTTCTTATCTGCTGATTTGATTTATTTATTTGATTCCCTCAAGCAATCGAATTTTCAACCACTTTTGCCAATGATTCGGCGACCTGTTTCACCTCCGCACCATTCTCGCCCTCTACCATTACCCGAATCACAGGTTCCGTACCTGAGGCCCGTAACAGCACACGACCACGCTCCTGCAATCCCTGTTCAGCCTCTGCCACAGCACTGGAAATTTCCACCGATGCAGAAATATCAATGCTCTTACTGGTACGCACATTGATCATGGTCTGCGGGTATTTTTTCATGCCGGATTTTAATTCAGCCAGGGATTTACCGGACTCGACCATCGCCGCGACGACCTGTAAAGCAGACACGGTACCATCTCCAGTACTGATTCGATCACGGCAGATGATATGACCGGAGGATTCTCCGCCCAGAAACCAGCCTTCCTGTTGCATCATCTCGATCACATAACGGTCACCCACCGCAGCCCGGCGGAATGGGATACCTTCGCTCTTAAAGGCGTGCTCAAGACCCAGGTTGCTCATCACGGTCCCGACCACCCCGCCTGAAAACTCACCGTTCATGCGTTCCTGTTGTGCCTTGGCGATGATGAAGAGGATCTCGTCACCGTCCACCACCTCACCGTTGGCGTCCACCAGGATAACCCGGTCACCATCCCCATCCAGTGCTATGCCAATATCTGCACCGCTACTTTTTACAGTTTCAATTAATGCCGCCGGATGGGTAGAGCCGCACTGTTCGTTGATATTGAGACCATCTGGGTCCACCCCCAGTGTCTCTACCGTTGCACCCAGCTCACGAAACACGTTCGGGCTGACACGGTAGGTCGCGCCATTGGCACAATCCAGAGCAACCTTCAGGCCATGGAACTGCATCCCCACCGGGATGGTGCTTTTACAAAATTCAATATATCGGCCTTCGGCATCAACGATACGTTTGACCTTACCCAGTCGTTGCGAGTCTATCGGCCCCATGGGTTTGTCCAACTCAGCCTCGATGGCCAGCTCTACCTCATCGGGTAGCTTCAACCCTTCGGCAGAGAAGAACTTGATGCCATTATCCTGAAACGGATTGTGTGAGGCACTGATAACGATGCCGGCATTGGCGCGCATAGTACGGGTGAGATAGGCGATGGCTGGGGTTGGCATAGGCCCTAACAGACGGATATCCACGCCGGCTGCCGACAAACCAGCCTCCAGCGCTGACTCAAACATATAACCGGATATACGCGTATCCTTACCGATTAAGACGGTTCCGCCCTCTTTGCCCAACACCTTGCCCGCCGCCCAGCCCAGACGCAGGACAAAATCTGGGGTGATGGGGTGCTCACCCACCTCGCCGCGAATACCATCGGTGCCAAAATACTTTCTCATTGCGCTAACTACTCCCGAGCTCTCTGGTTTTGACTATTGTGCCGGTTTTCCATTACTGCGGTAACGACCTTGATCACATCGACACTCTCTGCCACCTCATGCACGCGGATAATATCTGCTCCCTGCCAGGCTGCCAGAGAGGCAACGGCCAGGCTGGCATAGAGTCGCTCATCAACCGGCTTATCCACAATCGTTCCCAGCATCGACTTGCGCGACATCCCCACCAGAAGAGGCAGACCCATCTCGGTAAACCGGTTTAGTTGTGCCAGCAGGGTAAGATTATGCTGTAGTGATTTGCCAAATCCAAAACCCGGGTCCACAAGGATACGTCTACGGTCTATCCCGGCCGCTACGCAGCTCTCTACCCGCTGCAGCAGAAAATCGTGCACCTCTTCCACCACATCGTCATAGTGAGGGGCTTGTTGCATGGTACGTGGCAGCCCCTGCATGTGCATTAAGCAAACCGGCACCCGCAGTCCAGCCACAGCTTCCAGGGCACCGGGCTCCTGTAATGCCCTAACATCGTTAAGCAGTCCGGCACCTGCGCTCACCGCAGCGCTCATCACCGCTGGTTTACTGGTATCAATGGAGATCACCGCAGGTACAGAGCGCAGGGCCTCAATCACAGGGATAACCCTGTCCAATTCCTCATCCACACTGACTTCAGCGGCACCTGGGCGCGTAGACTCACCACCGATGTCGATAATACTGGCTCCTGCTTCTACCATTGCCATGGCATGATCATAAGCAGATTGTGCCGACAAAAAATTACCCCCGTCCGAAAAGGAGTCGGGGGTAATATTTAGTACGCCCATGATTCTGGGCTGAGACAGGTCCAGCGGCTTATCGCCGCAATCCAGTATGGTCATAGTTGCTTAGTGTATGCCGGCAGGACCGCCGATGGTACCTTCACTACTGTCCTTGCTATCGTCGCTGGTATTACCGCCAGTGCCTTCATTTTCTTCCCAATCACTGGGGGCTCGCGGCGTCTTGCCATTCATGATGTCATCGATCTGATGCGCATCGATGGTCTCATATTTAAGCAGCGTCTCTGCCATCACATGCAACTTGTCCAGATTGTCGACAAGTATGTTTTTGGCACGATCATAATTTCGATCAATGAAGGAGCGAATCTCCTCATCAATAATATGCGAGGTCTCATCAGAGACCGTCTTCTGCTTGTTCATTGAGCGGCCCAGGAATACCTCGCCTTCTTCCTCACTATAGGCCAGCGGTCCCAGTTTCTCGGACAGCCCCCAACGAGTGACCATGTTACGGGCAATGTCCGTAGCGCGTTCGATGTCGTTGGAAGCACCCGTTGTTACCTTATCCACACCGAAGATCAACTCTTCAGCCAGGCGGCCACCGAACAGGCTAGAAATTTGGCTCTCCAGACGTTGCTTGGAGTAGCTATATCGATCTTCTACTGGCAGGAACAGGGTTACTCCCAAGGCGCGACCACGAGGAATAATGGTGACCTTATGTACCGGGTCATGATCCGGTACCAGTAGGCCAACAATTGCATGGCCGGCCTCGTGGTAAGCGGTATTACGTTTTTCGTCTTCGGACATCACCATCGACTTGCGCTCGGCGCCCATCATGATCTTGTCCTTGGCCTTTTCGAAGTTATCCATCTCCACCAGACGTTGGTTGCCCCGAGCCGCAAATAAGGCAGCCTCATTCACCAAATTAGCCAGATCCGCACCAGAAAAACCGGGCGTACCACGGGCAATGATGGAAGCATTGACGTCATCAGATACTGGCACCTTACGCATGTGTACCTTGAGAATTTGCTCACGTCCACGCAGATCGGGCAGTGGCACCACCACCTGACGGTCGAAACGACCGGGACGCAGCAGTGCCGGATCCAATACATCGGGACGGTTGGTAGCGGCAATAACTATGACGCCTTCATTACCCTCAAAACCATCCATCTCAACCAGTAACTGGTTCAGGGTCTGTTCACGCTCGTCGTGACCGCCGCCCAGGCCGGCACCACGGTGGCGACCGACCGCATCGATCTCGTCGATAAAGATGATACAGGGAGAGTGTTTTTTCGCCTGCTCAAACATGTCCCGTACACGCGAGGCACCCACACCGACAAACATCTCGACAAAGTCGGAACCGGAGATAGTAAAGAATGGCACCTTGGCCTCACCGGCGATGGCTCTGGCCAACAGGGTTTTACCCGTACCAGGAGAACCGACCATCAACACGCCACGAGGGATCTTGCCACCGAGTTTTTGGAATTTACCGGGGTCACGCAGGAATTCTACCAGCTCGCCAACCTCTTCCTTGGCCTCATCACAACCGGCCACATCCTGAAAGTTCACCTTGACCTGATCTTCACCCAGCATACGTGCCTTGGACTTGCCAAAGGACATGGCACCTCGACCGCCACCGCCACCGCCCTGCATTTGGCGCATGAAGAAGATCCACACACCAATCAGCAGGATCATCGGGAACCAGGAGATGAAGATCTGCATCAGCATGGACTGCTGCTCAGGCGGACGAGCCTCGACACGTACGCCATTATTTAGCAGGTCGTCGACCAGACGCATATCACCAGGATTATAGGTAATGAATCTACTATTATCAGAAAATTCACCCTTTACTGTTTTGCCTTCGATAACAACGGACTTCACCTGATTGTTTTTCACATTGGCAATAAACTCGGAATATTCAAGTTGCGTTACCTGACCCTTACTACGGGATTGATCAAAACTATTGAATACGGAGATCAGGACAAAGGCGATCACCAACCAAAGAATGATGTTCTTGACGATATCGTTCAAGTTCACTACCTCAAATCAAGCACATACACGATGCATGCGACTTACAACAGACTAATTCTATCAACTTTACACCACAATATGTCCTCTGGCGAGGACATACACCTCTTTCGAACGCGGGCGCGAGGCCTTGGGTTTACGTATCAAGACCTTTTTGTACAGCGGCTTAAGCTGTTGAATCATGCCATCAAAACCCTCACCCTGAAATACCTTCATCAGGAGGTCGCCATTTGGCTTTACTACCTGCTCGGCCAGCTCAATGGCCAGTTCAACCAGATACATAGCTCGGGGTACATCGACACCCTTATTACCACTCATATTGGGGGCCATGTCCGACATTACAAGGTCTACCGGCCGCCCATTCAGGGTTTCCATCAATTGTTGCAACACCAATTCTTCGCGAAAATCACCTTCGATGAAGTCAACACCGGCTATAGGGTCCATCTTGAGGATATCCAGAGCCACCACACAACCGTCATCGCCCACCTTATGCATGGCGGCCTGGGTCCAGCCTCCCGGCGCAGCTCCCAGGTCCACCACCGTCATGCCTGGCTTTAGTAAGCGGTCCTTGTCATTTAGTTCCAGTAGTTTGTACACCGCACGGGAACGGTAGCCCTCCTGCTGGGCCTTTTTAACGTAAACGTCGTCGAAATGTTCCTGCAGCCAGTCACCACTGGTCTTACTACGCGCCATTATTGTCACCATTCAGGACCGTAGACCTAGCCATCGCACGTTGTATGCGCACTATCAGCCACAGGGCAGCCAGGGCGCTATAGGCCAACAGATAGAGAAATTGATGATCCACATCCAGCACCAGACGTTCCACCAGGGCCCAAACCGGTAGTATTAAAAGGATGAAGATGCCTAAATCGTATTTCACCGCATTGAGGGGAGTGGTGTAGACGGTTACACTATGCGTTCTTTTTTGCTCACTCATGCCGGAAATCACCTACATGTCTCTGAAAGGTTCTCAAATTCGCTTTTTACGCCAACAGGCGCATAGCCTCAAACCTGTCGTCCTCACCGGACAACACGGACTTACCGAGGCAGTTATCAATGAAATCGATGCGGCGTTGGAGCATCATGAGCTGATTAAGGTGCGTATCAGCGCCTCAGACAAGGAAGAGAAAAAGGCCATGATCGAAGCGCTCTGCAAACAGACCCGTTCCATATTAGTCCAGTCCGTGGGTCATGTGGCCACCCTATTCCGCCATAAAAAGGATCGCTCGCAAACCCGTTTCCCCTTACAGTAACGTGACGCGGGTCTGTAGCCCCGCACACCTCTTCTGCCCTAGATGTACTTTATCTCGACAATCTCAAAGCTCTTCAAACCACCAGGGGTTTGTACATCGGCGACGTCTCCTTCTTCCTTACCGATCAGCGCACGCGCAACCGGCGAGTTGATGGAGATCAGACCCGCTTTGATATCGGCTTCATCATCACCCACCAGCTGATAGGTCACCTCATCACCCGTTTCCTCATCAACGAGATCTACCGTGGCACCGAAAACCACCTTGCCGCCAGCATTAATCGTGGTGACATCAATAATCTGCGCATTGCCCAGCTTGCCTTCGATGGCCTGAATACGACCTTCTATAAAACCCTGTTGCTCACGAGCGGCATGATACTCGGCGTTTTCTTTTAGATCACCATGAGCTCGTGCCTCGGCTATGTCCTGGATCACCTGCGGACGCTCAATAGTTTTTAGCTGTTCCAACTCTACACGCAGTTTCTCTGCACCACGCACGGTTAATGGAAATTTAGTGCTCATGCGAGTAGCTCCTTATGCAGATCATGTAGTTCGTTTACTTCAATAACATCATCGGGCAGATTCAAGGCCATGCATGTCGCCTCGGCGCCCGCAAGGGTGGTGGTATAGGCCACCTTTTGCATCAGTGCCTCACGGCGGATCAGCGATGAGTCCGCAGTGGCCTGTCGGCCTTCGGTGGTATTGACGATAAAGTTGATGTCTCCGTTTTTGATCATATCAACGATATGCGGGCGACCCTCCTTGACCTTGTTCACCACGGCACACTCCATACCTGCTTCGTTGATCACCTTGGCGGTGCCATCGGTGGCCACCAATTCAAAGCCGAGACCTTCCAGCTGTTTGGCCACGGAGACCACACTGCCCTTATCGGCCTCACGCACGCTGATAAAGGCCTTACCTGTGGTGGGCATGCTGGCGCCGGCACCCAGTTGCGCCTTGGCGAAGGCCTCACCGAAGGTGCGGCCTACGCCCATCACCTCACCGGTGGACTTCATTTCAGGGCCGAGGATCGGATCTACGCCACGGAATTTGATGAAGGGGAAGACCGCTTCCTTAACCGAGTAGTATTCTGGAATGATCTCACCACTGATACCCTGATCCGCTAGACTCTGACCGGCCATAACCCGTGCGGCAATCTTGGCCAGAGGACGACCGGTGGCCTTGGAGACATACGGCACGGTACGTGAGGCGCGAGGATTGACCTCCAGTACATAGACCTCGTCGCCCTTGATGGCGAACTGGGTATTCATCAGGCCGATCACCTTCAGCTCCATCGCCATCTTGCGCAATTGGTCGCGCATCACGTCCTGTATTTCCTTGCTCAGGGTATAAGGAGGCAGCGAGCAGGCAGAATCACCCGAATGAACACCGGCCTGTTCGATGTGTTCCATGATGCCGCCGATAATCACATCGGTGCCGTCACAGATGGCGTCGGCGTCCACTTCTATGGCGTCATCGAGGAAGCGATCCAGCAATACAGGTGAATCGTTGGAGACCGATACCGCAGTATCCATGTAGCGACGCAGTTCAGATTCGTTATAGACGATCTCCATGGCGCGTCCACCCAATACATAGGATGGACGCACCACCAGCGGATAACCGATCTCTTCGGCCAGGATCACCGCCTGTTCTTCAGCACGTGCAGTACGGTTAGGTGGTTGACGCAGGCCCAGTTTTTCGATCATCTGCTGGAAGCGTTCACGGTCTTCCGCCAGATCGATGGAATCGGGGCTGGTACCGATGATCGGTGCACCGGCGGCCTCCAGATCACGCGCCAGTTTGAGTGGGGTTTGACCACCATATTGAACAATAATACCCTTGGGTTTTTCCAGCTCCACCAGCTCCAGCACATCCTCCAGCGTCAGAGGTTCGAAATAGAGACGGTCAGAGGTATCGTAATCGGTAGAAACGGTTTCCGGATTACAGTTGACCATAATGGTTTCATAACCATCATCACGCAGGGCCAGTGCCGCATGCACACAGCAGTAATCAAACTCGATACCCTGACCGATACGGTTGGGACCGCCACCGAGGACCATGATCTTGTCACGGGTGGTCGGTGCTGCCTCACACTCATCCTCATAGGTAGAGTACATATAGGCCGTGGGGGTGGAAAACTCGGCAGCACAGGTATCGACGCGCTTGTACACCGGACGTACACCATATTCATGGCGCAGTGCACGGAAGGATTTTTCGTCGCTATTCAATAACTTGGCCAGACGCAGGTCGGAGAAACCTTTGCGTTTTAAGGTACGCATCAGCTTGGCATCCATACCTTCATGGCCCAGCTCTTCCACCATCGCCTCCAGGGCAATGATCTCTTCGATCTGGATCAGGAACCAACGGTCCACTTTACACAGCTCGAACACCTCATCCAGGCTCAGACCGGCACGGAAGGCATCACCGATATACCAGATACGCTCGGGACCCGGCTGGCGCAGCTCCTGTTTGAGGATATGCATATTTTCTTCATTACCCACATCGATGATCTCGTCGAAGCCGTCTACACCGACTTCCAGACCGCGCAGGGCTTTATGCATCGACTCCTGGAAGGTACGACCAATGGCCATCACCTCTCCCACAGACTTCATCTGTGTGGTCAGACGCTGCTCGGCCTGAGGAAATTTCTCAAAGGCAAAACGCGGTATCTTGGTTACCACATAATCGATACTGGGCTCGAAAGAGGCAGGGATCGCACCACCGGTAATATCATTGCTTAATTCGTCCAGGGTGTAGCCCACCGCCAACTTGGCCGCCACCTTGGCAATGGGGAAACCTGTGGCCTTGGAGGCCAGGGCCGAGGAGCGTGATACACGAGGATTCATCTCGATAACAATCAGACGACCGCTCTCGGGATTGACCGCGAACTGTACGTTGGAGCCGCCGGTCTCGACGCCGATCTCACGCAGTACTGCCAAAGAGGCGTTACGCATGATTTGATATTCTTTATCAGTCAGGGTCTGGGCCGGAGCAACGGTGATCGAGTCACCGGTATGCACGCCCATGGGGTCGAAGTTCTCGATGGAACAGACAATGATGCAGTTGTCGTTCTTATCACGCACCACCTCCATCTCGTACTCTTTCCAGCCGAGGATGGACTCTTCGATCAGCAACTCATTAGTGGGCGACAGATCCAGTCCGTGGGTACAGATGTCCTCGAACTCTTCCTTGTTATAGGCGATACCACCGCCGGAACCACCCATGGTAAAGGAGGGGCGGATGATGGTCGGATAACCCACCTGGGCCTGTACCTGATGCGCCTCTTCCAGACTGTGGGCCACACCAGAGCGAGGCATGTCCAGGCCAATCTTGCGCATGGCCTTGGCAAAGCGGTCACGGTCCTCGGCCTTGTCGATGGCGTCCTTATCAGCACCGATCATCTCAATGCCATACTGTTCCAGCACCCCCTCACGGTCCAGGTCGAGGGCACAGTTAAGCGCCGTCTGACCACCCATGGTGGGCAGCAGCACATCGGGGCGTTCTTTCTCGATGATGCGTGCCACGGTCTGCCAGGTAATGGGTTCTATATATATGGCATCGGCGGTGTCCGGGTCGGTCATGATGGTAGCCGGATTGGAGTTCACCAGGATGACCCGATAACCTTCCTCTCGCAGGGCCTTACATGCCTGAGCACCGGAATAGTCGAATTCACAGGCCTGACCGATAACAATCGGGCCAGCACCAATAACCAAAATACTGTTGATGTCTGTACGTTTAGGCATGGCGTTCTACTACTCGGATTTAGCTTGTTCAATAAGTTCTACGAAGTGGTCAAACAGAGGTGCCACATCGTGCGGGCCGGGACTGGCTTCAGGATGACCCTGAAAGCTGAAGGCTGGCTTGTCGGTACGATGGACACCTTGCAGGCTGCCATCGAAGAGAGATTTGTGGGTCGCCGTAAGGTTCGACGGTAGGCTTGCCTCGTCCACCGCAAAACCGTGGTTCTGGCTGGTGATCATCACCACACCGGAGTCCAGCGCCTGTACCGGATGGTTGGCCCCATGGTGACCGAACTTCATCTTCACAGTTTTCGCACCGCTGGCCAGCGACAATAACTGGTGACCCAGACAGATACCGAAAGTAGGAATATTGCTCTCCATCAGCTCCTTGATCGCCTCAATGGCGTAATCGCAGGGCTCGGGATCACCAGGACCATTGGACAAGAACAGTCCGTCGGGCCTGAGTTTCATCACCTCAGTGGCCGGGGTCTGTGCCGGTATCACAGTGACACGGCAACCACGATCCACCAGCATACGCAGGATATTGCGCTTCACCCCGTAATCGTAGGCCACCACATGGTGAGGAAGCTTTTCTTCTATGGGGTGCGGGGCATCTGGTATGCCACCGTCAAGGGTCCAGCTGCCCTGAGCCCATTCATAGGGCTGGCCGGTGGTCACCTCTTTGGCAAGGTCCATACCTTTCAGACCGGGGAATCCTTTCGCGGCAGCAATGGCTGCGGCCTCATCGATATTATCACCGGCCATGATGCAGCCGCTCTGAGCACCCTTCTCACGCAGGATACGGGTCAACTTACGGGTATCAATGTCGGCAATGGCAACGATATTATTTTCTTGCAGATAATCATCAAGAGACTTTTCAGCACGCCAGCTACTAATGGTTAACGGCAGGTTCCGGATCACCAGGCCTGCGGCCATGATGCCGGAAGACTCCTCGTCATCAATATTGACGCCGGTATTGCCGATATGGGGATAGGTGAGAGTAACGATCTGTTGGCTGTAGGACGGGTCGGTAAGGATCTCCTGATACCCTGTCATGGCGGTGTTAAAGACCACTTCCCCTACTGTCTGCCCATCACTACCGATGGCTTCACCGTGGAATATGGTACCGTCTTCAAGGGCGAGCAGGGCTGGTTTTCTCAAGGCTTCCTCCGTCGGACACGCGTGCAAAAACGGGAGTCACCTGTCAGGGACTCCCGCTCGAAATTCTGGATATGGTCGTGAATTGGTTCAGACCGAGACTATTTTACAAAAGATGCTCCACACTGTCCACGCAAACTCTGTAGATAAACTGTCTCTTTAATCCTTCAGCCCCAATACATCCTGCATATCGAACAAACCTCTGTCATGTTGCATGATCCACTCTGCAGCACGTACTGCCCCATTGGCAAAGGTCATACGACTGGAGGCTTTGTGGGTGATTTCCACCCGCTCACCGATATCTGCAAACATCACTGTGTGATCACCGACGATATCACCGGCACGAATGGTCTCAAAACCGATGGTCTTGCGCTCACGTTCACCTGTGTTGCCTTCGCGTCCATAGACGGCGCACTCTTTCAGATCTCGTCCCAGGGCATCGGCCACGACCTCCCCCATACGCAGAGCCGTACCGGAGGGGGCATCGATCTTATGCCGGTGATGTGCCTCGATGATCTCGATATCCACCTCATCACCCATTACGCGGGCAGCGATGTCCAATAACTTCAGACACAGGTTCACACCGACACTCATATTTGGAGCAAAGACAATGGCGATGTCTTTGGCAGCCTCCTCTAACTCGGCCTTCTGCTCATCGGTAAAGCCCGTGGTACCGATCACCATGCGCTTGCCCGCCTCACGGCAGACGGCGAGATTAGCAAGGGTTACCTCGGGACGAGTAAAATCGATTAAGACATCAAAATTGTCGGTAACCGCTCTCAGGTTTTCGTTGATGGCAATGTCCTTACTGCCAACGCCGGCCAGTTCACCGGCATCGGCACCAATGAGGGAGCTGTCTGGGCGCTCTATAGCAACACCCAACTCCACATTAGCGGCCTGTTCACAGGCCTCGATCAGGGTGCGTCCCATGCGACCGGCGGCGCCGGTGATTGCGGTCTTAACCATTGTTATCTCTCTTATACATGTACGATTTGCCCGAGCTCGTTTATGGTGTCAGGTCTTCAAAAAATTTCTTCACTCCTTCAAACCAGGAGTTGGCCTTGGGTCGGTGTTTGCCACCATCCCCCAGGGTCGAGTCCAGCTCTTCCAGCAGGGCCTTTTGTTCTTTGCTGAGATTGACCGGGGTTTCAACAATGACCCGGCATAGCAGATCACCCACCTTACCACCACGTACGGATTTAACCCCCATGCCGCGCATGCGGAATATCTTGCCGGTTTGGGTCTCGGCAGGAATCTTCAGATTAACCTTACCTGTCAGTGTTGGCACTTCCTGTTCACCACCCAGCGCGGCGGCGGTGAAGCTGATCGGCACCTCGCAATGAAGGTCGCTACCCTCACGTTCAAAGATTGGATGTCGGCGTACATTGATATGCACGTAGAGATCACCGGCCGGACCACCACTTTCTCCGGCCTCACCTTCACCGGACAGGCGGATACGATCACCGTTATCCACGCCAGCGGGGATCTTCACATTAAGGGTCTTGTTCTCTTGCTTCTGACCACTGCCATGACAGTTTTTGCAGGGCTTCTCAATAATCTTGCCCTTACCACGACACTGCGGGCACGGCTGCTGCACGGTGAAAAAACCCTGCTGCATATGCACCTGGCCATGACCATGACAGGTGGGACAGGTCTTGGCGCTGGTGCCTTTCTCTGCACCGCTGCCATGACAAACATCACAGCTAACAGTAGTAGGGAATCGAACCTTTTGTTCGGTACCACGAACCGCCTCTTCCAGGCTCAACTCCATGTTGTAGCGCAAGTCGGCGCCACGATAGGCACGCTGACCACCGCCACCTCGACGGCCACCACCAAAGATATCGCCAAATATGTCGCCGAATATGTCGCCGACACCAGCGCCTCCGCCGCCACCAAAGCCACCGCCCATAGAAGAATCCACGCCGGCGTGACCAAATTGATCATAGGCGGAACGCTTCTGACCATCCGAGAGGATCTCATAGGCCTCTTTGGCCTCTTTGAATTTATCCTCGGAGTCGGCATTATCCGGGTTACGGTCAGGATGATGTTTCATCGCCAAACGTTTAAAGGCCTTTTTGATCTCGGCCTCGCTGGCGTTTTTTTCAACCCCTAGTACTTCGTAGTAATCACGTTTGGACATAGCAGAATTCTTACCTATAACCGTATAAGAGTGCGGTTTGTTTTCAAATCTCGGATAAACAACGACAGGTGGCACCTGTTCGGGTGTGCACCTGCCGTTTATTCAGTCATGTAAAACGATGACTTACTTTTTCTCGTCTTTCACTTCCTCGAACTCGGCATCAACAACATCGTTGTTGTCAGCAGGCGGCTCCTGCTCACCGGACATATCAGCAGCGGCATCAGCCTGTTCAGCATACAGACGCTGAGCCATTTCACTGGAAGCCTCGGACAAAGCTTGCACCTTGCCGTCAATGGCTTCCTTGTCATCACCGGGAAGAACCTCTTCCAGCTCCTTGATGGCAGATTCGATCTTCTCTTTTTCACCCGCTTCCAGTTTCTCGCCCAATTCGTCCATGGACTTCTTGGTCGCATGGATCAGACCTTCACCCTGATTGCGGGTATCCACCAGTTCCTTGAACTTGCGATCTTCCTCCGCATGGGCCTCGGCATCCTTTACCATCTGCTCGATCTCGGTATCGGAGATACCGGAAGAGGCCTTGATGACAATGGACTGTTCCTTGCCGGTAGCCTTGTCTTTAGCGGACACATTCAGAATACCGTTGGCATCGATGTCGAAGACCACTTCAATCTGTGGTACACCACGCGCTGCCGGTGGAATATCCTGCAGGTCAAAACGACCCAGTGACTTGTTACCGGCCGCCTGTTCGCGCTCACCCTGCAACACATGCACGGTTACCGCCGTCTGATTATCATCAGCAGTAGAGAACACCTGATTCGCCTTGGTGGGAATGGTGGTGTTCTTGTCGATCAGCTTGGTCATTACGCCGCCCATGGTCTCGATACCCAGAGACAGAGGGGTAACATCCAGCAGCAATACATCTTTTACTTCACCGCCCAGTACGCCACCCTGGATCGCAGCACCTACGGCCACAGCTTCGTCGGGGTTTACGTCACGACGTGGCTCTTTTCCAAACAGGGCTTTGACTGCTTCCTGAACCTTGGGCATACGGCTCTGACCACCAACGAGGATGATGTCGTCGATCTCGGAGGCCGCCAAACCGGCATCCTTCAATGCCATCTTGCAGGGTTCCATGGAACGGCTGATAAGTTCGTCTACCAGTGATTCCAGCTTGGCACGGCTCACTTTGATGTTCAGGTGCTTGGGACCAGAGGCATCGGCTGTGATATAAGGCAGATTCACTTCGGTCTGTTGACCAGAAGAGAGTTCGATCTTGGCCTTTTCCGCGCCCTCTTTCAGACGCTGCAGGGCCAGAGGATCATTCTTCAGGTTGATCCCATGATCCTTTTGGAACTCTTCGATCAAGTAATCGATCAGACGCTGGTCAAAATCCTCACCGCCGAGGAAGGTGTCACCATTGGTAGACAGTACCTCGATCTGGTGTTCGCCATCGATCTCTGCGATCTCGATAATGGAGATATCAAAGGTACCACCACCCAGATCATAGACGGCAACCTTGCGGTCACCCTCTTTCTTGTCCATTCCGAAGGCCAGTGCCGCAGCGGTAGGCTCGTTGATAATACGCTTCACCTCCAGACCGGCAATCTTGCCTGCATCCTTTGTGGCCTGACGCTGGGAGTCATTAAAGTAGGCAGGCACGGTGATAACCGCTTCGGTCACCTCTTCGCCCAAATAATCCTCAGCGGTCTTCTTCATCTTCATCAATACACGGGCAGATATTTCCGGCGCGGCCATCTTATTGCCACGTGCCTCAACCCAGGCATCACCATTGTCGGCCTTAACGATCTTATAGGGCACCAGGTCGATGTCTTTCTGCACTTCGTCGTCTTCGAAGCGACGACCAATAAGGCGCTTCACAGCATGCAGGGTGTTGGTGGGATTGGTGACCGCCTGGCGCTTGGCCGATTGTCCTACCAATACCTCGCCATCCTCGGCAAAGGCGACGATGGAAGGTGTGGTGCGATCCCCTTCGCTGTTTTCAATTACACGTGGTTTGCCACCTTCCATCACCGCGACGCAGGAGTTGGTGGTACCCAAGTCAATACCGATTATCTTACCCATTGCTAGCCTTCTCCAAATGCAAATTCGTTAAATCAAGTTACGTTGTCTATTAAGTGGGGCCAGGAAAACACATTTCAAGCCCCTACAAGTCAAAAGGTCAGAGCTTACTCGCTCTTATTCTGCCGCTGCCTTGGAAACCACTACAAGGGCCGGACGCATCACACGTTCATTCAACAGGTAGCCCTTCTGCATCACGATCAGTACCGTATTAGGGGCAGCCTCGGCAGATTCCTGCATGGTCATAGCCTGATGCTGCTCCGGGTTAAAGACCTCTCCCACAGGGTTTATCTCTTTTATACCAAATTTTTCCAGTGCGGTGCCGAGCATCTTCAAGGTCAGCTCGGTACCTTCACGCAGCTTCTCAACCGCTTCATCACTGTTTTCTTCCACCGCAGCCAGACCCAATTCCAGGCTGTCCTTCACCGGCAGCAGTTCACTGGCAAATTTTTCCAGACCAAACTTGTGTGCACTTTCCAGATCCTTCTCGGCACGGCGACGCATATTGTCCATTTCGGCCTGTGAACGCAGGTACAGATTCCAGTGTTCATCCGCCTTGGCGCGGGCGTCTTCCAGCAGGCCTACGGTCACTTCCACATCACCGCTTTCCAATATTTCGGCCTCTACTGTTTCCACATTCTCTTCTACGGGCGCTGACTTCTCTTCGTTGGACATGTTCTACTCCGCTAACAAATACTTAATCCTTCCTACCATTAGCGGGCAGGAAAACCTAAATTCTGTGCTGATATATGGGGACGCTTAGTGTCGATTCAAGGCCGCAGAGAGCAATTTTGCAGTAACATCGACAATGGGAATGATTCGTTGGTAGGCCATACGAGTTGGACCAATAACACCCAGCACCCCGATCACTTCGTCATTTACCTTGTAGGGCGAGGCCACCAGGGAACAGCCATCAAAGACCTGATAGCCGGATTCCTCTCCGATAAAGATCTGTATACCGTCCGCTTCTGATACCCCTTCCAGCAGTTTCAGTACTTCCTGCTTTTGATTAAAGGCTTCAAACAACTTTTTCAGTTTCTCCATATCGGCCATCTCGGCATAACCAAACAGGTTGGATTCACCATTTAAGACGTAATCGGCCTCTTCACCCTGACCGTCAAAGGCCTGCCTGGCGGCTTCGATGGCAGCCAGCATCAGCTGATTCGCCTCGACCTTTTGCTGCTCCATCTCCCGGATCACCCGGTCACGAATCTCATCCAGACCCAGTCCGCTAAAGTAACGATTAAGATAATGCGCCATATGCTGGAGCTCTTCCTTGGTATAATCACGATCCATGCTAATGATGCGATTTTGTACATCCTGATCATTGATCACCCAAATCACCAGGATACGGCGCTCACTTAAAGGCAGGAATTCAATATGACGAAAGGCGTGTTGTTCGTTTTTGGGCAGCATTACCAGCCCCGCCAGCTGTGTGACACCGGACAATGCGCTGGAGGTACGACTAAGCAATTCCACACGCCCGGATTCCGGTCCCATGTGGTGACGAATGCTGTCGACCTCCTCACCGGATAAGGGTTGTACCGTCAGCAGTGTATCGACAAAAAAGCGCAGCCCCTGTTCAGTAGGAATACGTCCGGCCGAGGTATGGGGCGAAGAGACTAGGCCCAGATCTTCCAGATCAGACATAACATTACGCACGGTTGCCGAGCTGACGCTCAAGCCAGACTCGGCCATCAGGGCCTTGGAGCCCATCGGCTGACCCGCACGGATATACCCCTCAACCAGAGTCTTGAGCAGGTGTTGCGCACGTTCGTTAAGGTTCTCGTCTAACATCCACTTCCACGATAGTGATAACTATATAATTGGCTGACAGTGAAAAATTATCTGTTGCTGCCCAAATGGTGTCAAGCAGACAGTTGGCGGCCCCTGTCCATCGTGATACTGTTTCCGCCATGGTGGATATAACATGACAACAAGACAAATTCATAATGTAGGCATCATCGGCAAATACAACGACTCTAGCGCCGGTGAGTTACTCAGTACCCTAAACCGCTTCTTTGTCGACAGACAGATCAATGTCCTGTTGGACGAGGGTACGGCGAAAAATATACCTGAGCTGGATATCGAGACCGTAGACCGAGAGAGTCTGGGGGCACAATCGGATATCATCGTCGTTGTCGGTGGCGATGGCACCCTGCTCAATGCCGCCCGCACCCTGGCTAACTACAGTGTACCTCTGGTGGGTATCAACCGTGGCCGACTGGGTTTTCTTACCGATATCTCCCCCGATATGCTGGAGGTCTGTCTTGATGACATCCTACAGGGAAAGTTTAAGGAAGAAGAGCGCTTCCTGCTGCATGCCTCGATCCTGCGTAATGGTGAACACATAAGCGAAAGCTACGCCTTTAATGATGTGGTGATGCATAAGTGGGACATCGCCCGCATGATCGAGATCGATACCTATATTGATGGTGCCTTCGTTCACACCATACGAGCCGACGGGCTGATCGTTTCCACCCCTACAGGTTCCACGGCCTACGCCCTATCCGGTGGAGGCCCCATATTACAGTCCAGTCTGGATGCGGTGGTACTGGTGCCCATCTGTCCGCATACCATGAGTAACCGCCCGATTGTGGTGGATGCCAACAGCCGTATCGAAGTGGTGGTATCCAGTCACTCCCAGGCCCAGGTCACCTGCGACGGCCAGATCAATCTGGGGCTGGTGGCCGGTGACCGGGTTGTGATACAAAAGCACCCCAATGCGGTACGTCTGTTACACCCTGCGACCTATGACTACTTTGATATCCTGCGCGCCAAACTGAATTGGGGTGGTCGCATGGAAGACCAACACTAAAAAAGCCTGCGAATCATGTTAAACCATATCCATATTAGAGATTTTGCCATTGTCGATGAGGTCGATCTGGACCTGTATCAGGGTATGTCGGTGTTGACCGGAGAGACCGGTGCCGGTAAATCCATCCTCCTGGATGCCCTCGGTCTGGCCCTGGGTGACCGTGCCGACAGCGACATGGTTCGCCATGGAGCTGAACGCGCCGAGATCTCGGTGGACTTCGATGTCGCCGCGATGAAGGACGTGGAGGTATGGTTACAGGAACGCGAGCTGGACAGTGATGTGCAGTGCCAGCTACGCCGTACCATCAGTAAGGATGGACGCTCGCGAGGCTACATCAACGGCAGTCCGGCGACCCTGGCACTGATGCGCGAACTGGGCGAACAGCTGGTGGATATCCATGGCCAGCACGAACACCAGTCCATGATGCGCAAGGAAAATCAGCGCGCCTTGTTGGACGATTATGCCCAGCACCAGAGCCTGTTACGCGATGTGGGCCAGTACTATTTTAAATGGTCACGCCTGAACGAAGAATACAAAAACCTTTCCCAAGCGGACGAAGACCGTTCTGCACGTCAGCAGTTATTAAGCTTTCAAGTCAAAGAGCTGGAGACACTGGGACTGGAGAGTGGTGAATTTGAAAAAATGGAAGAGGAATATGCCCGCCTTTCCAATGCCAGCGCACTCATTGAGGCTTGCAACTTTGCCAGCAATGCCCTGTACGAGAACGATGAAGGCTCGGTCCATAGTCAGCTGGGGAGCATAGAGTCGCGATTAAATCAGTTACGGGACTTTGATCCCAAGCTGGGTGAGATGGCAGATCTGCTTAACAGCGCTGCAATACAGGTACAGGAAGCGGCCTCGGAACTGGGCCACCATCTGGACAGCCTGGATCTGGACCCAGCCCGCCTGCAGGAGCTAGAGCAACGCATCTCCTCGGTCCATGACCTGGCGCGTAAACATCACATAGACCCTGAGTCGGTACATACCCTGTTGGATATCCTCAGTGAGGAGCTGACCGGTATGGAAAATGCCGACCAACGTCTGGCCCAACTGGAAGGCGAGATCAGCTCTGCCGCTCAGACCTATGAGGCCGCGGCCAGAAAATTAACCGATAGCCGCACCAAGGCAGCCGGCAAGCTGGACAAACTGGTCACGCAGAACATGCAGGAACTGGGTATGAAGGGTGGCAGCTTTAGCATTCAGCTGACGCCACATGAGGCTAACAAATACTCTGCGCATGGTGCCGAACAGGTAGACTTTCTGGTCAGTGCAAACCCTGGTCAGCCGGAAAGACTGCTCAGTAAGGTGGCCTCTGGTGGTGAATTGTCCCGCATCAGTCTGGCGATTCAGGTCATCGTCGCCTCCAATGCCCGCATCCCCAGTCTAATCTTCGACGAGGTGGATGTAGGCATCGGCGGCGGCATCGCCGAGATCGTTGGTCGCAAGCTACGTACCCTTGGGCAGCATGCCCAGGTGCTTTGTGTCACCCACCAACCCCAGGTTGCGGCTCTGGCTCACCATCATCTGCAGGTCAGCAAGCAGAATAATAATGGCATGACGCAAACCGGCGTAGCGCTACTCAATGAAGGGGAAAGAGTGGTTGAGGTGGCACGTATGCTGGGAGGGGTGGAGATCACCTCGCAGACATTGTCGCATGCCAAGGAGATGATCGACCGCAGTCAGGAAATTACGGCCTAGTCAGGACACTGTTTATTTGAGTTCAGCCTGACACTCTGGGCAGACACCATAGATATAGAGGCAATGGTCGGTCATCTCGAAGTTAAACTTAGCCGCAATACCCTTTTGCCGCTCTTCGATGGTGTCATCGATAAACTCTTCGATCTTGCCGCATTTCACACACATCAAGTGGTCATGATGTTTGCCATCATCCATCTCGAAGACAGAATGTCCGCCTTCAAAGTGATGGCGGGTCACCAGTCCCGCAGACTCGAACTGAGTCAACACACGATAAACCGTTGCCAAACCGATCTCTTCTCCAGATTCCAGCAGTGCCTTATAGACCTCTTCTGCACTCATGTGTCTAAGCGTGGTGTTTTCAAGGATCTCAAGGATCTTCAGTCGCGGTAAGGTGGCTTTCAGTCCCAACTTTTTCAGGTCATGGCTTTGCACGAAGGCCTCATATCTATGTCATAATGAACGTCGAGCACAAGAATACAGAGCCCCTAAAACAAATGCAAAAGATTCTCATTCAAATAATTTCCCTCGCCATACTGACCTCCTGCTCGGTCTATCGAGCCGAGCTGCAACAAGGCAATCTCATCAGTCAGGAATCTGTGGCGATGCTTCGCGTCGGCATGGATAAACGTGAGGTACAAAAAATATTGGGCACGCCGATGGTGCGTCATGCTTTTACACGTGATCGTTGGGATTATTTCTACAGCCTGAAACAAGATGGCAAACTGGTGAAGAAAACCAACCTCAGCTTGTCATTTAACAAGAACCGCTTGACTCAGATCTCCGGCAAGGCTGCCGAATAAGCTCAATCGGCGGCAATATCTAGCGCCTCAGCATCACCACCCTTACGCATCTGTTTGCCTTCTGCGGCACGTTGTTTACGTACCGCCTTCGGATCGGCGATCAATGGACGGTAGATCTCCACCCGGTCTTTTTCACGCAAAACCACATCTAGTTTACTCAGCTTACCGAAGATACCGACCTTGTTGATTTTGCCCAGCTGTATGTCGGGAAACTGTGTGAGTATGCCGGACTGTTCTATCGCCTGCTCCAGCGTAGTGCCCTCGTCCACTTGCAGACTCAGCAAGATCTGCTCTTCCGGTAAGGCGTAGGCCACCTCTATGAGGATCTGTTTTACCTCAGCGCTTGCCATAGACACCCTCGGCACGTTTACAAAAGGCGTCCACCAGGGTATTTGCTGCCTGGCTGAATACCGACCCCATGGCCATACCCACGAGACGGTTTGAAAACTCAAACTCCATATCCAGCGAGACCTTACAGGCCTTTTCGCCCAAGGCCTCGAAGCGCCAAAAACCCTGTAGGTGTTTAAAAGGCCCTTCCACCAGTCGCATCTCGATCATCCTGTCTAGCTGCAGACGATTCTTGGTGGTAAAGGATTTCTGCAAACCACTATGGGAAAGATCCAGACGCGCGGTCACCTCATCTGCATCGCGACTCATCTCCTCGGACGCCTTGCACCAGGGCAGAAACTTGGGATAGGCCTGAATATCGTCCACTAACTGATACATCTCGCTGGCGCTATACGCAACCAGGGCATGTCGACTAATGCTCGCCATAGTATCTAAATATCACCCCGTAATTTGAAGATAAACACCAGCACAACCGCAAAGGGCGTTACATAACGGACCAACACATACCAGGTCTGGAACAGCCGGGGGTTGCGTATTTGTAACTCATCTTTAACCGTTCCTCGTACCATCACCCAACCGGCGAACACAGCAATAATCAATCCACCCAGTGGCAACATGATGTTGGCGGTAAGGTAGTCCAGAAAATCGAAGAAGGTCATGCCAAAGACCTTGTTGTTGGCCCATATATTGAAGCTAAACACTGTACCGATGCCTATAAACCAGGCCATAAACCCGGTCAGTACAGATGCCTTAATTCTATCCATGTGGAGCGTCTCCACCAGCCAGGTGACCGCAGGCTCTATTAGTGAGATCGCCGAGGTCCAGGCAGCAAACACCAGCAGCACAAAGAACAGGGTTCCGAAGAAGGTGCCACCAGGCATATGACCAAAGGCCAGGGGGAGAGTCTGGAAGATCAGGCCAGGTCCTGACCCAGTGGGGAGACCATTGGCAAACACAATAGGGAAGATGGCCAGACCAGCAATCAAAGCGACGCCGGTATCGGCCAGTGCAATGATCACCGAGGTCTTGGCAATACTTGCGTCACTGGGCAGGTAAGAACCATAGACCATGATCGCGCCCATACCCAGGCTTAGGGTAAAGAAAGCGTGGCCCATAGCAATAAGAACACCATTCCAGCTCAAGGCGCTAAAGTTGGGCGCAAACATAAACGCCACACCTTCCGCAAAGGCACCGGAGTTCATGGAGTATCCCAACAGCAGGAGTAATAATACAAGCAGAGCTGGCATCAAATAGCGTACGGCCTTCTCCAGGCCTTTGGCGACACCACGCGAAACCACCGCCATTGTTATGACCATAAAGATGGTATGCCATGCCAACAGGCGCTCTGGGTCGCTAATCAAATCCGAGAAGATGGTACCGATGCCATCGGCCGTTGCGCCAACGAAGGCAGAGCTACCGGCACGGAACACGTAGGCCATAGCCCAACCGGCAATGACGCTGTAATACGAGAGAATGAGAAAACCTGCTACCACACCGGCCCAGCCCAGCCATTGCCAGTTGGGATGATGTCGTCCCTCCTTGGCCAGGGCGCGCATGGTATTGATAGGACTGCGGCGGCCACGGCGACCGATCATCACCTCTGCCATCATGATGGGGATACCAATCACCGCGATACAGATGAGATAAACCACTACAAAGGCACCACCTCCGTTCTCACCCGTGATATAGGGAAATTTCCAGATATTTCCCAAACCTACCGCCGAACCGGTTGCCGCCAGTATAAAGGCCCAACGTGTGGACCACTGACCGTGCATGGATTCTCTGGTCACCGACATACTTCTCCCCCAAGATCCTTATTATTTTATACATTCTGCGGGAATTCCAACGATAGCTCAACCGAACATAGGAGAGTGCGCCAGACTCCGTTATAATGCGCGCCATGGCAAAGAAAGCAAACAACGACAAAAAGTCCGGCAACAGTACCATCGCCCAGAATAAAAAGGCCAGACACGACTTTTTTATCGAGGACCGATTCGAGGCAGGCATCGTCCTGCAAGGCTGGGAGGTCAAAAGTCTGCGCGAAGGCAAGGTCAACCTGACCGAAAGCTACGTCTTCATCAAGAATGGCGAGGCCTGGGTCTCTGGCCTGCAGATCAGTCCCCTGCTGTCAGCCTCTACCCACATCCATCCGGAACCTACCCGTGTGCGTAAGCTGCTGCTACACCGCTCCGAGCTTAGCAAACTCATCGGTCAGGTAGAGCGCAAAGGCTATACCATTGTTGCCCTGGCCATGTACTGGAAGCACGGCTACGTGAAAATGGATATAGGCCTGGCCAAGGGTAAGGCCGACCATGACAAACGTGCCAGCTCCAAGGACCAGGATTGGAAACGGGAAAAACAACGTGTGTTAAAGCACGGCTAGGTAAAATCTATAGTCGGGAACCTTTGCTTCCAGTACACTGTCCTATCTTCAACTTGGGGGCGCCCTGGCTTCGACGTGGGTAGCAAAACCTGAGGTGCATGCCGAGGATTTCAGTAACCTCGTAAATAATACTGGAAAAATTATAGTTGCCAACGACGACAACTACGCTTTAGCTGCTTAAACACCAGCGTAAAGCCCTCTGCCTGAAGCATGCTTGTATGCATCAGATTCCAGGGGTCGACTCTAACAAGCTCGCGATGAAACACGTTCGGGGTGGATTCGCTAAAACTTTACCGAAATCGCTGATAGTTTTCCCTGCCTGTCGGGTAGCCATCAGTTAAATAAATAGACCTGATAAGCATGTAGAGCCGATGGCGGAGTGCTCGCGGACGGGGGTTCGATTCCCCCCGCCTCCACCAAACAATGAAAAAGGCCCAGCCGAAAGGTTGGGCCTTTTTTATTGTTCCGGCGCTGTGGATGAGAGCCCACGTTCCGTGGTCGCCGTAGCGAAGCATAGGGGCACTTAATGAAGCTCTGAAGGAATTTCTAAGTGTCGTAGCGAGGCGTAGGGTCGTGTGCCCTTTGGGTAACATTTATTGAAGCTCCGGCAGGAGGTTCTAAGTGTCGATTCATCCCCCAACACTGCACTGCCCAGCCCAGCCCAGCCCAGCCGATAGGCAACCCTTTTTTATGCTCAAAATATGGATACTAGGGCATGTTTACTGGCGATAAATTTATCATGAACGATTGTCACATTGGCACTGGTTACAATGATGACTCATAGGACCCCGTATAAGAATGTGCTACGTATTTAAGGAGCTGTCGCACTGCGACTATGTATATCTGGCATAAATTCCCAGACAGAAATCATTATGGACAAACTATTTCGCTTCACTCATTCTAATCCCTACAGAAAATAGAATTAACAAATCCGGGCCACAAACTAATACGCTTGCGTCACCTACCAGCTAATTCCCTTTCTATTATGCATTCAGCATTTTCAATATCTGGATTAACTCGTCGGAGAATATAAAGTTACTTTGACGAAAATGATATATTCGCAACAACCCTCGACAAGACACTGTACCTAGAACGTCGTATACAACATAATGGTTCCGACACTGACGGCATATCACTAGTTTTGGCAGGTGTAAAATGATTGCTAATTATGAAAATTTGTTGAATAGAGTGCACCTACTCAACAGTATCGGAATTTCCCTATCAACTGAGAAAGATTCAGACCGCCTGCTTGAGAAAATCCTCCTGGGCGCTAAAGAGCTGACCAATGCGGATGGAGGAACCATTTACCTAATCAATGATCATAAAGAGTTAGAAATGGTCATAGTGAGAACAGACTCACTAAATTATGCCATGGGAGGGAGTACTGGCATCTCGATCCCATTTGACTCTATCCCCCTATACCTTGCAGATAGCACTCCGAATAAACAAATGGTGGTAACCAGTGCGGTATTAAATGACCAAACCATTAATATCGCTGATGCATATGATGCCAATGGCTATGATTTTACCGGCACCTATGATTTTGATAAAAAAACAGGCTATCGTTCTACTTCATTCTTAACTATTCCAATGAAAAATCATGAAAACGACATCATTGGTGTACTACAACTCATTAATGCCCGCTCTGAAGATAATACATCCATCCAGCCCTTCAGCAATGAAGATCAACAATTGGCAGAGTCACTGGCCTCGCAGGCAGCAGTAGCCCTGACAAATAAGCAGCTTATTGACGGAATGAAGGAACTTTTCGATTCACTGGTGAAAATGATCGCCAGTACTATCGATGAAAAGTCTGCACATACCGGCAGTCATTGCCGCCGCATTCCCGTTATAACAATGATGATTGCCCATGCAGTCAATAACACTTCTGATGGATATTTTTCTGACTACAGAATCAGTGAAGATGATTTATATCAACTGGAAACTGCGGCATGGCTACACGATTGTGGAAAATTAACGACACCGGATCGGGTGATGGAAAAATCCACTAAACTCGAAATGCCTATAGATCGAATAGAATTGATAAAGCTTCGTTTTGAGATATTAAAACGAGACTTGAATGTTACAAGCCACACTACAACAAACACCGCTCCAAATCCAAGTGAAGCAGAAGAAATAGATAGTACTCTGGAACACATCATCAACACGAATAAGGGTGGTGAATACACGGACAGTGAGGCGATTGAAAAGATTCTTCGTTTTGCAGAAAAATACAACATCATCATTGGCGGAGCCCCTCAGCCAATTCTAACTGAGGATGAAATCCATCACCTATCGATCAACAAAGGCACCATCACTGACGAAGAACGGAAGATGATTAACAATCACATCAATGTCACCATCAATATGCTTGAATCACTTCCCTTTCCGAAGCACCTCATGAGTATCCCTGAATATGCAGGGGGACACCACGAAAGAATAGATGGCAAGGGTTTTCCTAAAGGACTTACACGGGATGAAATGTCAGTACCGGCCAGAATCATGGCCATCGCGGATATTTTTGAGGCTCTCACAGCAAATGATCGACCTTATAAGTCGCCGATGAAACTGTCCAAGGCCTTAGACATACTGGATAACATGCAGAAAACCGGACATATCGATCCGGATATATATGATGTGTTTATCCAGAAAAAGGTTTATCTCCAGTATGCCAAGGAGTATCTATCCGATGAGCAGATAGATATAGACTAACTAGCTTGTATAATATGCGGTCAAATATAGCGTTAACGAGTCACTGGTTACGGTCGTTATAGGTGAAACAGAAGAAATCCCTCCCCTAGTACCTCTACCAGCCAGATACGACACTCCCAGAGAGACCGACGAGGTCCTTGTGAAGCGTCCTAAACTGAGGCTCAAACCTAACTCATCGATTTTCTCATAGCCATTGACCCCAGTGGGAACACCCTGGTTGGAGTTATTGGTAAACAGGCCTAGGCGCGTATTCCATCTGGAACTTAAATAGTGTTCATAGCCCATAGCGGCATTCCAGGTTGGAAAGTTTGAACCGCCAAAATAGAGATTCACATCGGCAGAAAATACTTGCTTGTTATTTGGGAAACTTGCCCATCCCATCCCTAACTGCCATGGTGGATCCGCGTAACCATTCGAGGTTTTAACAAAATGCGCATAATCATTTCCCGTGGGTGGATTATCTGGATCCAATGGATTAGCTGGATCCGTGCCGGGATTAACGACTTCTCCGCAGATTAAATCCGCAATTCCATCTGGCGTCTGTTTTGTACATTCCGTGATGGTTTCCGCACTGAAGATAATTGTTTTCTGTAGGGTCAGGCCTAAGGAACTGTGCTCTGACGGTGACCACATCAATCCAATGATGGGATTAAAACCCAATTCTGACTGTGAGATTTGCTGATTGGTCCAGTCATAGTAGCCCAAATCAGGATAGGGTTCATCAGCGGGTTGAGCTGAATTGTAGAGTTCGGCAACCTGATTGAAACTGACATTACGGTTGCGAGCATGAAGGTATAAGGTTACACCGATGGATAGGTTATCAGATAAAGGGCGTGCATAACTGGGCCCAACCTTATAAATCGTATCCTCTTCATCATAATTGATCGAGAATTTTTCTAATGGCGGCAGGGCATTGGGATCAATATTAACAGGAATTGGAAAGGTAAATGTCTGTGCCTGTGACAGATCCACCGACTCGTTCATAACATAGGAAAGCCCAAAGTAACCATCACCTATGGGCTGTAATATACCAAAGAAGTTTGGTATAAAAGAGCTGGATGTTGTCAGCCAGTCGTTAACACCAATGACCGATTCATATCTTTTGGTCTTATTCTGATAAGCCAGTGAACTGGATGAGGTACTTCGATTTGGCGCTAGGACGATACCCGCGGGATTGTAAAACATACCGGTAGGATCATCTGAAATGGCTGTATAGGCCCCACCCATACCACTGGCCCTATCGCCAACAAGAATATCATTATAGTGGAATTGATCGGCATGTGCGGGTATCACTAGCAGCAGAGCCAGTGAAAATAGAATTTTTCTGTTTATCATGTTAATCCAGAGGTTCTGTCCTTAAACCGTATCCTACCCTTTACCCCATGGCCGCTGGTGATACCGAGTTGAGGATAATCATTGGTAATCTTTTCTATTCGTTCCTTAAAAGAAGGGTGGGTTTTTCTTACCACTGCCGTTTCATGGTTATCCAGATTGGATACTCTATCTAGCACCCGTTCCAACGCAAATGGATCATACCCCACCTGATAGAGTATCTGTAGTGCCAGGGTATCCGATTCAAATTCGTCTTCTTGCTGTAGGCCTTCAGAAAATAGAACATGAATGGCCGATTCTACCGCCTGATTAAAGGCTACCCGAGCCGATACCGCAATCCCGCCGATAAATGTTACCACACCACGCTGCTCGCTATCGGCATAACCCTGAATATTAAGCGCCTTAACGATATGTTTCTTATCTACATGGATGATTTCATGCGCCAGAACTGCCGCCAACTCCGACTCGTCTCTGAGCTGTTGCATCAAGCCTCTTGTGACAAAGATATAGCCCCCCGGTGAGGCATAGGCATTTACCTCATCGGTATCTAATATTGCAAAGTAATACTCCAACTCCTCACGACCATAATTAATGGTCAAGGAGTGTCCCACTCTGGAGATATAGTCATTAATATCCTGTTTATCATACAACGGGTATTGTCCCAGGATAGTTGCTGCTATTTTACGGCCAACCTTGATCTCTTCCTTGATATCGGCGGTCTGATCGGCTTCGGTCTTTGTCACTTCAGAGAAACGGGCGCGAGCATCATTTCGCTGTGATGAATATACCGTCTGTACTACCACACTGCATAAAAACATCAGTAGTATGAACTTCGTTTTACTCACTTGATTTTAAACCCTCTTCCATAAAATGCCGGATCTCTTCATCGGTATAGACGTTATTCTCTATCTTCTGCAACAGTTCATAATTCGCGCTACTAGGGTTGACCTCATTCTCGTCGGACTGAAGTCCACGAGCAGCACCCGCTACAGTTGTCGTCGATGCACGGCGACGAGCATTGTTCTGCATATCTGAATTTTCCGGGTCAGAGGTGATTGTCTTCCTGGCTAGTGGTTTAGAATTGCTAATCAGTAAAGATGGCATCCAGCCCTCGACATTCCCACTCTTCACTTTCGACCATGAGCCTTGCTGGCGGATGAGATCAACCTCTTCTGACTGTTTTAAGGTCTTTAAAGCTGAGGAGGCGAATGAGGCCTCGCTGAATATCTTTGCGACCTTGCTACGCACATACTTGGTGTCTGCAGCAATGACAACATTCGATAATATCGACAACAACAATAATATAATTGTGCTATGTATAGCTTTCATCTTTGTCTCCCTGATTGAGGCTATTTCGAAGTATGGACAAACACTCCATCCCATTCATCTAAAGGTGCTTGTTGTATGTAATGCTCACACCTTTTAACATAAGTATCTGATAACACTTTATTTTGTAACTTATTATAGGCATCTATCGCCGCAGACCAGTCGCGTGCAACGTACAACTCAAAGCCTTTATCCATCCAGATTTTATCATGCTCAGCGGCATCATTTGTTAGCAGTCTACCATTGATATCGACCGGCGGGGCATACAACTTTATCGGGATTTTCTTACCCTTTACCTGTACGGCATCAACCACACCCAGATGAAAATCTTCACTGATTTCATTTTTCGTATCTTCTGTTACTAACAGGGCACAGCCGTATTGCTTGGTGAGACTTTCAACTCTCGAAGCAAGATTTACCGCATCACCAATCACCGTGTAATCGAGTTTATTTTCGGAACCGATATTGCCTAATACGGCACTCCCTGTATGAAGGCCTATACCTACCTTCAATTCCCCATAACCCTTTAGTGCTAGTTTCTCGTTGACATTGACTAATCCATTTATCATATCCAGACTCGCCACCAATGCCCTGTGTGCATGATCATCTATCAGTACTGGGGCCCCCCAAAAAGCCATGATTGCATCACCGATGTATTTATCGATGGTACCTTCATATTTCATGATGACATTGGACATTTCACTGAGATATATATTTAATAACTCTACCACCTGTTCTGGTGTCAGCGCCTCAGATAGATTGGTAAATCCACGTATATCGCTAAACAGTATCGTTATTTTTTCGCGGGTACCATCTCCCGCTTTAATTGTATCTTCGTATGTATCTAAAAGTTTATCCAAAACTGCATGGGATACATATTGTGAAAACATATGTTTTACACGCCGGCGATCTTTACCTTCAGTGATAGCCTTATAAGACGCTGCCATAAAAATGGAAATGATCGCAATCAAAAAAGGATTTACAATTTCAATAACGTAATTCATTGAGAATAGTACAAACGACATGTAGACAAATGTTAGAATTAATAAGCTCGGCACCAAATAGGAAAGAAGATAATGTTTACTGTAGAGGATTAGATATAAAGATATTCCGGCAATAAATAATCCCAGAAACGTAGTATATCTTCTTGATATTTCACGCAGCGAGTCCCCAGACAGTATATTAGACAAGGCCATCGCATGTATAGTTACGCCTGGTGACACGTTTGAGATGGCAGTTGCTTTTATGTCATCCAGTCCAACCGCACTCGCGCCCACAAACACATATTTACCTTCAAACTCTTCTGGCGAAATCAATATGTTTTCAAAATCACCATTTTTTATTTGATTCCATGAGGCGAAAATACCGGATATTGAATATGGCTTATAGTCGCCATACATATTAATAACATGCTCAGTTCCTGGCGGATAATTCTCTAAGCCGAAGCCATCCCTAAGTTGCGAATTCTCTATTGTCTGTAAATGGCTAATCGGACTTATAGATAGTGAAGGGTAGTAACTATTGTCATACTCATGATAGAAGGGAACACGTCGATAGATACCATCAATGTCAGATGCGATAGTTACAATCCCTAACCCCGATGCCGCTCGCCAAAGTTCTTCCATAGGAACAACATAACTATTATTTCTCTGTATCGTATCCTCAAAGTCTCCCGGTGTGCCAAATTTCCTTACTAGATCGGATGGTAATTGCAGAACATCCTCAGACTTGACTGACTTAATTGTTGAATCGTGAAACATTTGTGCTGCGTGAATAACATTCGGGTATCGAGCTGTCGCATCAATAAAGTCTTGATCGGGACCACTATAAGAGTTTTTGAATTTATTTAATTCTCGCTGAGTAAATAACAGATCAAATATTACTGCCTTGGGGTTGCCCAGAGAGAGGAAGTCCAGTACTTCAGCATAGGCAGTTCGAGGCCAAGGGAATCTGCCATATGTTGAGTCCATGGCTTTAAGTGAGGCTTCATCAATTAATATAATGGCTACATCATCATCAATGACGGCATCTGTTCTCAACCATGCCATGCGTGTATCAAATGACCACAACTCCATCCTTTTCACAACTGTCAGCGAGCTTATGGCACTTGAAAAAATTAGTGTTGCCACTAGAAATGACACAATAATAAACAACTTTGAAGCAAGTAAACGCTTTAGCATAGCCCCTCCATGATACTCACTCCCTAACTATTCATGAATCATCTAATATATCTATACTTAATATAAAACCATATAGGCACTGTTTATTTTAATATATGGCATTACTTCTATAACGAGATTATGCCAAGGATATACTTGCCTTTTGTTTAAGACAATAATCCAGCCACTCTGTTAAAAACCGATTAAGATCGGCCTTTTCATATTTATGATGCATACGTGAATTTGGATAGCTATTTTTAGGCTGGAAGCCATCCTGATTTTGGTAACACACCACCTCAGCCAGCTCAGCATCATAATAAACCTTTACGGCTATTTGTATATCCGGTATCAATCGTTGTAAACCGGGTGTTTGGTGGGTTACATCCAGGGTTGCCGTATAGGGTCCACGCTCTCGCAGATGGATATTGATCACGCCCTGTGGATCACGAAATGCGTACAACAAATTGTCTTCTGCCTCATGCAGATCCGGGATCAGTTGAGTGAGTTTGAGATAATTCATCTCAAATACCCTCATAGTGGAAATATATAGAGGCCGATTATTTGCTCTCATCACTCCGCTCTTTGTCTCACTGGAAAGACTCTGGCTCATAGCCGCAACATCTTAATATATCGTCCAGCATGCTTTCAAAATTGAGAAATTCGTGTGCTCCACCCTGATAAATAGTCTTATTGCTGTCTGCGAACTTTTTCACTGCGTCACGGTAATCGAGTATCTCATCTCCAGTTTCCAGTAACAGCCAATAATTTTCCGGTTTGTTAATTTTTTCCATCTGGAAGGATTTCATCACCGCCACATGACGCTCTTTCAGGATATATCTCTCACCTGTATACAAATTTTCATTTTCACCCAGATAAGCCTCCAACAAACGATAAGGATAGATGGCAGGATTAACCAGTATCGCCTTAAGATCATATTTCTCTGCCAGCCAGGCAGCGTAGTAGCCTCCCAAAGAACTGCCTATAAGTGTCGGTATTATCTCGCCGCAGGCCTCCACACAGCCCTGTAATAGTGCCATCGCCTGTTCTGGATCTGCAGGAAGCTCTGGGACCCTCAGATCGCCTAGGATACCAAAATGTGCCATACGTTCTGTCAGAATCCTTGCCTTATGCGACTGTGGCGAGCTGTTGAAACCGTGAATATAAATTACACGTGGCATGGTATTAACATAGAGCTACTGGGAAAACACAAAAAAGCCCCGACTGGCGGGGCAATTTATTACTCCGACGCTGTTCCTTAGTCCTCAAAGATACGTTCCAGGCGTTCCAAATCATTGATCACACGGAAAGTGCCTCCACCCTCTTCAACACGAGAGCGCCAGGCATCCAGACGTTTCATATAGTCACGAGGGTCCACTTGGTCACTACGCAGCTTGGTGACATTCAGGGCAATCACCTCGCTGCCTTTCAGTTCCAGAGCGAAGTCACGTACTTGCCCCTTGATCAGATCCTCTTCCATGTCGGAGAAGATAAGTATGGTCTTTTTACCACTCTTGGTTTCTTCCAGAAACTGTACCGCCTGGATTATGCCGCCAGTGATATCCGTGTATGAACTGCCCTTCAGCGTCTTAATGAAGTTATCCATCTTTTCTCGGAAGCCACGCTTTTGCTGATTAGTCACACTGGGACGTTCGTCGAATGTTACCTTGGCGATAATATCTTTTTCACTAAAACTACCACTATCTATACGCGCTACCGCCAGAGAATCACCTGGTCCAAGTTTTACCAACATGAAACTAAGAATATTACTAGCCTTGTTCATCTCCTCGGTATAGGTGCCCGAGGTATCCAGCAACATATAAACACCATGTGTATTGGGTGTGGATTTACTGCATCCGGCTAAGAATAGCGTCAATAAAATTGCCGCAATAACATTTATTTTTCGTATCATTTTTCTTCTCCCTGAATCCAAGCCATCGTTTAAGGTTTTACTGCTGAGCCAGATTTATGCATAAATTTCTCTTCTACCCATAGCGGCATAAAAATAATCAGATCATAGGCATTCACAAGGGCTGTACCAAGATGGTGAATAATATTACCCATCAAACGCAGCAGGAATGATATAGCCCGTAATGAGGATACGACGATCACACCCAGAACTGTACGTGATGAATGCACAAAGGACTCCAGAGGCATAGCCGCCAGGGCTAGCACAAAGGGCAGGATGAAGCCGATCACCATCTGTACTATCGTAGGAATGTTACTGAACGATTGTCCCCCTACGACCATGGGCACATCACTAAGGCTTCTTGTCAGAGCCTGATTTTCTGCCGCCATCAAGTCACGCATAAAGGCCAACGCCGATTCGGAACCAGCCAATATTACCAATATACCCAATGTGATCCACTTCATGCGTTCACGAATCTTGTCATCCAGTGCACCAATAACCGGGAATAATCGTGTAAAGCGAGCTGACTCCATAAAGAACAGGCCGATGGCCAGTTCCAACAGGATGATCACCATAGCCGCCACATCCGAGGTTTTAAAACCCGCCAGTGTACTGTTACCACCCACCATTTCCTGCATTGGGTAGGCAATCAGATTAAAGTTTACAATCCCACCGCCAACAGCAATAAACAATACCAGGGCTGAGATAAAGAATTGGGTAAAGGATGATGATGAAAGCATCCGCTCTCCCGCTGACTTACCATGACAGATCATCTCAAATTTCGACAACTGTGCATCCACTTCCCGACTACGCTCATCCAGACTGTCGACACTCTTTTTCACCTCATTCAGAGCTGAGTTGACCTTACGCCAGCTGGGTAGCAGTTTCTTCAACAGATGATGACGCTCATGGAACATCTCACGATACTCTTCCACTGCGTTCTTTTGTGACTTGTTCATCGATTCATGAATATTGGTGAGCACATCTGCCACCATAGAATCATTGGAGGGTATATTTGCCACAGCATCTACCGCACGTATCCACGCATCCGGGGTATCTGGCACTTCAGAGGTACGGGCATAATCCTCTTCCATACGAGTGATCTGTTCGTCCAGCTTTCGATAGATGGTGGGAAAGCCTGCCAGGTCACGATGAATAACCGTTTCCATGCGCTCAAATTCTCGTGCAATCTGGCGTTCTGATGCATCCTGGCCCATAGAGAACAGTACCTCGCGGTTACGGCTCCTTAGGCTGCCTTCGGCGATTAATACCGATCGAGAGAACAAATGTAATGCATTACGCAACAACCGGCTGACAGAACGTATCGCCTTGTGTGCCGGGGTGCGTGCAAAATAGAGCACCACGACAATGATAAGCAGCCAGATCAATAACGAGATACCAGGTTGTCCTGGTACGATTTGCGGCAAATCTGTTAGGCCCATAAAATTCTCCTTTGGTCTTATATTTATTTATCTCAGCTGACGGGTGTTACTGCCGGTCCGTGCGTTGGCCTTCCATTCTCGTTTGATTGGCCTGGATTACTATCGAGCAAGTCACAAAAAAACTGTGATCAAAAGTCAGTATTTCACTACAGCTGTTCGGGCATACGGATGACACCGGCCACGATACCGAGGATTTGCACCTCTTCATTTTTTAAATAGATAGGCTCCATATCGGGATTGGCCGGTTGCAGCCTTATCCCATTTGCCTCGACATAGAACTTTTTCAGGGTGACCTGCTCACCGTTGATCATCGCAACCACCGACTCTCCATTACTGGCAGTTTCGCGCTTCTCCACTACAATGAGGTCCC
>Ga0224506_10000196_pt1 | contig 58969 bp, 67 predicted proteins | sample SF_Jan12_sed_USG_2_FD_169108 | JGI IMG/M metagenome (GOLD analysis project Ga0224506, IMG submission 169108) | Sediment microbial communities from San Francisco Bay, California, United States - SF_Jan12_sed_USGS_8_1 | ecosystem: Environmental > Aquatic > Marine > Sediment | place: USA... | reverse complement strand
GTTCAATTCATAAGTAGCCGATTCCTGTTTTTGATCAAATAGATTTAATGAATGCACATCGAGCAGCACTGATCCTTCTGGTTTTAAAAATTCTTTGAATTTCGACAGTAGTTTTTTTCTTTGCTCCGGACTTAGCGCACAAAAATCACACATAATCATGATAATCAAATCGAAACGATCCTCGGTTTCAAAATCCAGGTAGTTCTGATTAAAATATTTAATATCCAGTCCTTTTTCATTAGCCATTTTTTTCGCATACTCAATTGAATTTTTTGAAAAATCTATTCCGGTGACTTTTGCACCTCGTTCCGCAAACCTAGTCGTATATAATCCTGGTCCGCAACCGAAATCAGCAATCTCTGAATTTTCATCTAATTCAAAGCGTTCAACTATCCATTGCACGGATTTTTTGATAAAATTTCTGTTTCGTGATGCAAGATCAACATCATCATTCAAATGATACTTCAGCATCTGTTTGGCTGTATGCTCATTTGTCCACAATTCAGCAGCGGTGTAAAATTCAAAAGGTTGTGGTCTTGAATTGATTTCTTTTAGTAGCTTATACATTTAGTACTCCACATGATTATGATATATTACTTATATCTGGTTCAACAATAAGTTTTTCCTGCGAATCAAAGTTTTTACTTTTGCGCGCTCTTCCCTCGCGGTTTAATAGATGTCGCGGCACGCGGGGCAGCACAAACATCAGCCAAGGGTAGAAATGTACATAGACATACCTGAATAGAAAGGATCAGCTTGGCTATGGCAACTATCCATTGTCAGGACAGACCGTATACTCGATTCCGCTACTACCTATATACTACCCGCATTATTGCCTTGACCTCTGGTAGTACCCTCTTTTCAGCTCTCACAACACCGTGTATGCTGAACCGTGTATACTGCCGTTTCAGTAGTCTTTTCCTGAAGTCATGTGGCACGTAAAATGTTGGTTGTTGTTGTTGGATAAAACTTTACCCCAACCAATAATAATAATGGCACCAATCTGTTGATACTCGAGGCGGAATGAATGAACGAGAAGCTAGTTGCACCTTGTGGCACATACTGTGGAATATGCAGTTTCCTTAACCGAAAGGAAAAGCCAAGCTGCTCAGGATGTGGCAATCAGAATGGAGAGCTTTTCTGGGGCAAGTGCAAAGTACATGCTTGTGCGAAGGGTCGAGTTGAGCATTGTGGCATGTGTGAGGACTTTCCGTGTGACCTTTTCGTAAACCAGTTTGACCCTGCACATGGACAGAAGAGCGCCTTTACTAGAGCTGGACTTTTGGCATACCGAAGAAGAGTCGGAACTCAGAAATTCATAGAAATGTCCGAAAGACTCAAAAAAGAAGATGAACAGAGAAAATAGCGTATTTCCTGAAGACTGTACGCCTCCAGAATGAATGATTGCCAGAAGACCAAATGGTTGGTTGGGTAAAACTTTACCCCCAAAGCAGTGTCACTGCTACATATTGTCGATTTACAAATGATATTTCTTGCCCAAACCCCCAGGATAATAAGCTGAGGGGGCATTCAACTTGAAGTTTCGGTTCCGTCTCAAGAACGGAAAAACTCATGAATTCACGCTTCCAGACAACGTCGAAGTACACAGAGCCATAATGTGGGTGTCAAAGGAGGACAAGAAGAACGAAATGACTAGGTTCACCATCGTTCCTGACGATGTTGAAAGCGTTGGGATTCTGGAGGATAGCTGAAGCCAAGTACTATTCATCAAGTGCGACCCCTAGTTCTATCCTTTTCAGAGCGCGCTTTTTTGCGCCACAACAACGGAAGACCGAAACACGGCAAAATAGAGGCATGAATCTTAATGAGTGGGATTGTTTCAAAACGGACTACGCGTGCTTTGTCTCCGTCTATACGACTCCCCAAAACATCATGCTCTTCAGAAAACCCAAATAGATGATTGGTTTCGCTGTGGGCTGGCGTGTTGGTCGTAACTTCAACAGTGTGGTGATTGCTCCCGAGGTTCAAACTATTAATCGGCTTTTCTTTTAGTCTGATATACCAGCTGAAAACAGAGTTTCTAAATACAAGCATTGTGAAATGGAGACCCCCGCTTCTAAATATCAGCGGCTTCTTTCTTTGGTATGCCCAGTTTTCTGGCAGCATCCATGAATTTCTCTGTGGATTTTGGGCGGAAGACTATCTTGTTGGGGTACAGTCTTGTTGCGAGCGATGTTATCCAGATTCGTGTTGGCAAGGGGTCTAGGATGGAGATGGTGATCTGGTCTTCCTTCTTCGGATGCCTTGACGGTATTGTCCAGAAGCCTAGCAGCCGTTGCTTGTCTTCCTGTGTGATACTGTATCCCAAGATTTGGTGCGTTTCATAGTGTTTGTGAAAGTTGAGGAATGGGGCTTCGATGTAGAAGCCTTTGTTTGACAAGTATATCTTAACGTAGGCGAGGGCGAATGAGAAGAAGACAGCTGCGACTATTACTGCTATTAGGAGAGCGTAGAGCCAGGGAAAGCTCGGAATGTAAGAGGGTGCCTGAGAAATGATTGCGAGTATTGGGATCCAAGAGAGGAAGACCCATCTTCCCCCGATGTTTTGTTCAAATTGAATGTCTTCGAGGTAGGAAGTCTGTTTCTTCTTGTAGTTCGAATGCAGGAGACTCATGGTGCCGAGCAAGATTGGTATTGACGCGTACATGAGCACTGGATGTGCATACAGTGGGGCGGTGGCAAGCACTTCGCCGTACACGAAGTATCCTGAGGATTGTGAGATGTAGACTCGCCAGAACCCGCATTCTGCCACAGGATAGTCTACGCTTACCGTTTCGTTTTGCCATTGCGCTAGACTGGTTCTGTTTGGTGCGTCGATTCTGACGGTGACTGGTTCAATTGATCTTGCGTGAATATGGAGCGTGTTCGGCACTGTGATTATGGGAATTTCGCAATAGCTGGGCGCTAGTCCTCCTACGACTTTGCCAGTCACGGAGACTCCTGTTCCTCCGCCAGCGTAGTAGACGGGTATGTTTTGCGCGTAGATGATAAGTGTGATTCCTAACGTCAAGAGTATTGAGCCTAGAACTGCGAAGATTGACCAACGCATTTCTATCGGTTAATCGGGAGGTGACCTCATTCTAAAAGGTTTTGCTTCCAATGCCCTTGGTTGTCAAATGAAGGAGTCTAGCTTATGCGACGTATCATAGTATAGGTAGACGTAGAAATAGGAGTAAAGAAAGGTTGGGTTGTCGTTGTCGTAGTGTTGGTTGGTCGGTTGGATTAAAATTCAGACCAATGTCTCTCTAGTCTACTTCGTCGGTGAAATAGAACCTCCGCAGTGGTGACAAGTTTTTTCATACCAAGAGAGTTTACCTTTGCACTTAGTGCAACGCCACTTTTTGTCTTGTTCTTTCAGCCACTCTTCTGTCTTGCCAATTCTGAAGTGTTTCAGTGCCTCTTTAGTGTCTTCGCCTCTTTGTAAACAAGAACTAAACAGACTTTCATATCCGTCGCAGCCTTTCTCAAACTCCGGGCACTCATAACAGAAATCAAATCCCTTCTCTTTGAGACATGCCCGCACCCGACATTTCCTACAGTTTTGCCACAGTTCTTCCTCCGGACCAAGACATCCACCACATCTTATCTGAGATTTGGGCACGCCTAGTTCTTTTGAGACAGAGTCCAGAAACTCGCCGCCGTCTTTGAATGCGCGGTAGACGTAACAAGCATCGCAATAAATTCCACATCTTGAAACGAGTTTCGGTTGTGTCATAATGGTCGCTCCGAATTGTCTGACGATCCTAATACTGAACTTTGTAACTTGTAAATTATAAGATTGTCTAAAAATCAGGCTTTACATTGGATTTTCGTTCTCTTCACAATCTTTTTTGCGCAAAACATAATAGCATACTGTAGCAACAATTATGAAGCTGATGCATTATGAAAAGAAAAATCATTCTAATTCTAATCACAGCAACATTGCTGACGGCATTTTTACACGTAACACTAAACCCGCTTAACACCGCAAACGCAACAGCAACCATCGTGCAACTCAAATGGGTAAACTCGATGGCTGTTAACGACATGGCAGTTTCGAAAGACGGAAATTATGTGGCTGCCGTGAACAGCACAGGCCTATACTACTTTGACGCTGATAATGAGAACCCGCTGTGGCGGTACGAGCTACAAGCCGTGGTCTTCAGGTCAGTGGCTATATCCACCGACGGCGACTACGTGGTGGCAGGAGACGGCGACGGATATCTGCACTATTTCAACCAATCAACCCAGCGAGTAGACAATCAGACAGAGCCAACATGGATCAGCAGAGACCTGTACGGACCCATAGAAAGAGGCACACTGGATATGTCAGCAAACGGAAACTACACCGTAGTCGGCGGCACAGGTGTAATCATCTATTACTATGCAGGCTGCACAAGTAGAACAGGATCAGAGCAGAACTTCACATGGATGTATAATGCACCCGTAGCCGACTTCTATACGGTGCACATCTCACCAAACGGTAAATACGTCGCAGGCGGAGGACAACGAGGTTTCTTGAATGGATTCGTCATGTTCTTTAAAGATGCAGACACAGCCACAGACTACTACACACCTTTATGGTTCACAAATCACACAAATACTCTAATAATAGACTTGGCACTTTCAGACGATGGCTACGCCGTGGCGGCAGTAGGCTTTGAACTCGTCGCACTCACACTGTATTACTGGGCAAACGCAACAAATCTAACAGGCGATCCAAATGCGACATGGACATGCCCTGGAATTTTCACGTCAATTGACATGAGCGCTAGCGGCGACGACGTCGTTGCCGGCGGATACCTTATGCCAAGAAGCTTGCATTTCTGGTCGGACGCTAGAACACGGAATGGAACGCAGTCGGAAGATTGGATTGCCCTCGTGTCCGAAGTCGTGTTCGACGTGGCCATAAGCGATGACGGAAATATCATAGCAGCTCCTGCTCAAGACGAAGCATACAATAACACAGCCTACTTCTTCACAGCTGACGGCGTCAAAATAGGTGAATATCCGCTAGCACAGCTCAGCCCCATGGTTTCAATGTCAGGAGACGGAGCAACCATAGCCATCGCGGGACCAGGCTATGATAGCCTATACGTGTTCAAAACTGCTGTGGACTCAACTCCGCCCGACATAAACGACGTTTGGCAGCAACCAGACAAAGAAAACGTGTACGAAGAGGACACAGTTGACGTTTTCGCTAACATAACTGACGACTTAAGCGGAATAAAACAGGTAACACTAAACTACACAACAGGCAACGGAACATGGTTCACCACGACGATGGAACCGTACGAAGCAGAAATTTATAACGGCACCATACCTGCCTTCCCATACTGCACAACTATAACCTACATAATCATAGCTGAAGACAACGCCAACAACACTATAACAAGCCAAGAACTGGAATACACACTCGAATACCACGTAATCCCAGAATTTGCATTCGCGACGCTTATGCTTCTGTTCATGACGGCAACGCTACTATCAGTCACAGCCTACAAAACAAAAAAGAAACCTTAAACACACCCCGTTTTTTATTTTTCTGAACCGTGCAGACACAAAGAAGTAGAAAACAGAAAAGCCCAAGATTCCCGCACTAAGTAATCCTTTCAAATCTGTCCTTATAGAGCTGAATTGCAGACAATATTATGTTTTCCGCCACTTTTGCTTCCTTCCACTCTTTGACTTGTACCCACTTCTTTGGCTCAAGTTTCTTGTAACTTAAAAAGAAGTCAGCAATCTCGGCCTTCAGATGCTTAGCAATATCAATCACGTCTCTGACCTCTTGAAACCTAGGATCTCCAACGGGTACTCCCAAAATCTTGTCGTCCGCTCCATTTTCATCCACAGTAGTCAATACACCAATAGGCTTGACAACCATTATGCAGCCAGTAAACGTAGGCTTTGTTGTCAACACTAAAATATCAAGAGGGTTCTCGTCAACAGACCATGTCCTTGGAATTATGCCATAATCGCCTGGGTAATAAAGGGCTGAGTACAATACCCGATCAAGCTTGAAAACTCCTGTTTCACAGTCAAATTCATACTTATTGCTGCACTCTTTAGGAACCTCTACGATAGTGTAAACTCTACTTGGAGGACTTGGACCAGGCGGAAGTTCCCTCCACGGATTATTCACTTGCTCTTCACCTCTTATCCTCTATAATTCTCATAATAATATAGGCAAACTAATGAATTTAAAGGCCTCATAAAGAGGGCGAACTTGCTCTTGAAGATTACCTAAGGGCTATGCGAAAGGTTTCTTTGTCAAGTATTCATGTATGGCTTTTGCTGCTTTTTTTCCTGCTCCCATGGCACTTATCACCGTTGCCTCTCCAGTCACTATGTCCCCACCAGCATAGACGCCTTCAAGGCTCGTCTTGCCATTCTCCTCAGCCACAATCGTGCCCCGCCTCGTAACCTCTAAACCTCCAGTAGTGCGCTGAATAATCGGATTAGGCGATCGCCCAATGGCAACGACGGCGGTATCCGTATCCATAATAAACTCTGAACCTTTCACTGGAACAGGCCTGCGTCTACCTGAGTCATCGGGCGCTCCTAGCTCCATACAGATGCATTCCATCTGTCTAACCCAACCCTTCTCATCGCCAATGAAACGCGTGGGTGTAGCCAAGAACTTGCAGATGATTCCTTCTTCCTCAGCGTTTTCGACCTCTTCTCTTCTTGCTGGTAGCTCTTCTCTCGAGCGTCGATAGACAATGCAGACTTCTTCAGCACCTAGACGTAACGCAGAACGTGCGGAATCCATGGCTACGTTGCCGCCGCCAATAACCACAACGTGCTTACCAATCCTAATAGGCGTGTCATATTCTGGAAAAGCGTAGGATTTCATCAAGTTGACCCGTATCAAAAATTCACTAGCAGAATAAATCCCGCCGAGATTCTCGCCAGGCACGTTCATAAATGCTGGCAAACCAGCTCCAGTTCCAATAAATGCCGCATCAAAACCCCTCTCTTTGAGCAATTCAGGAATAGTATAGGTTCTGCCTATGAGATAACCAAGCTTAAGCTCAGCACCCAGCTTCTGAATGTAATCCACTTCTGCTTGAACAATTTTCTTGGGCAAGCGAAACTCGGGTATGCCATAAACCAGAACGCCGCCAGGCAAATGTAATGCTTCAAAAATCACAACCTTGTGTCCAAGCTTTGCCAGATCAGCAGCAACCGTAAGTCCGGCAGGACCGGCGCCAATGACCGCAACGCTCTTGCCTGTGGCAGGAGGCTTCTTAGGCATCGCAAAGCCCCTGTCCCTTTCCCAGTCAGCCAAAAATCTTTCCAATCGTCCTATGCTAATGGGTTCACCAACCTTTCCAACAACACAGAACTTTTGACATTGCTCCTCCTGCGGACAAACGCGACCACAGATGGCAGGAAGACTGTTCTTCTCCTTAATCTTCGCGATTGCTTCTTCATACTGCCCTTCCCGCAACAACTTAATGAAGGCTGGAATCTCAATTTCCACTGGACAGCCTTGAATGCACTGCGGCTTCGGACATTGCAAACAGCGACTTGCCTCTTCTAGAGTCTGCTCTTCTGTGTAGCCCAATGCGACCTCGTTGAAGTTTCTTCTGCGATCTTCAGGTTTTTGCTTCAGTATCGGCACGGATTCCTTCTTAATCTTCGGTTTAGGCTTGCTTTCTGCCACACTCACAACCTCCTTGAAGCTCCCACAAAAGGGCGCTCAGACGCTCCTCGGGAAGGAACATACGCTGACGCTTAATCAACCCGTCAAAATCCACCTGATGTCCATCAAACTCTGGTCCGTCGACGCATCCAAACATCATTTTTCCACCCACCGTGACCCTGCACACGCCGCACATGCCCATGCCATCAACCATTATAGGCGTCAAAGTGACAACCGTGGGAATGCCAAATGGCTTAGTGATTTCACTGACATTTTTCATCATAACGACCGGGCCCATGGAGACACAACGGTCAAACTTCTTTTTAGCAAGAATCTGCCTCAGGAAGTCTAATCCCTTGTAACTCTTAGAGCCGTCATCCGTCGCTACATAAAACTCGTGGCTTAAGGCTTTAACCTCCTCTTCGAAGAAGAGCAGTTCTTCTATTCGCGCTCCAATAGCTGTCACAATAGTATTGCCAGCTTCGCGTAAGGCTTTAACCTGCAAAAGCATAGGTGCAATCATCACCCCGCCGGCGACGCATAAGACCCGTCCAAAATTTCTGATTTCCGAAGGGTTGCCAAGCGGCCCAGTAATGTTCCATATGGAGTCACCTTCTCTCAGAATCCCGAGCTGTTTGGTTGTCTTGCCAACTTCATTAAAGACAAAAGTTATCGTTCCATTCTCAGCGTCATATCCAGCAAGCGTAAGCGGAATCCTCTCACCCTTCTCGTCGATAATAACTATTACAAATTGTCCAGGCTTTGCTTTTTCAGCCATTTCTGGAGCGTAAACCTCGAACAGCCTTATTTTGGGAGCCAACTCCATGTTTTTTAAGACTTCATACATTCGCCTAAGCCTCCGCTTTCACCAGCCCCAAAGGAGGCATGGCTGCAATTTTCTTCCAAAACCTGTCTAGTTTCTGATTAAAATCGTCCACGCACCGCGGTGAAACCTCAAAAAGCTCGAAACGCTCATGCAAATTCATCTTCTTTAGAGTGTCATTCAGCACGGTCATGTTCCTTTCGGAGGTATCTCTACCCTCTTGCAGCTTGCAATCTTCAGCAGAACACACGACGGCCATTACGCCATCAAAGCCGCCCTGCAAGCCATTGAAAACATGCACAGGGTCTAGAGCCTTGAAACATGGGACTTCTAAAGCTATGGCGTTCTTTTTGAAAAGCACGCTTTCGGGGTCGTCCAAAGCCGAAAACTCTGACCATTGGCAACAAAAGACTAGAATAACTGGTGATTTTCCTTCTGCTTTTAGTTTTCTCGCTGCCTCTCCATAGCGGTTTAGAACACTTTCGAATTCAAAACCTTTAACCTGAATCGCGTGATGTGGGCAAACTAGCGCGCATGCTCCGCAGCCCATACAATCATCAGAGAGTATTTTTGGAGTTGCGAAAGGCTCAGCTTCGATGGCGGCATATGGGCAGATGAAAACGCATTTGTCGCAACCAACACACTTTTCAGTTTCGTAAACTACTTTTCTAGAATACTTCACAATTTTGACGACGTCTTTGCTGAACCCCAGTTGCTGAAGCACCACGTTACTCAACAATAACCTTCTGGTGTTAATTTTTGTGCCTTCCTTGAAGCGGCAAAACGCGTCTTCGCATTGAATTGAAACAATGTTTTTTATGCCTGAATTCAAGACTTCGAAGACAAATTCTGTTGGGATACGCCCCGAGCAAGGCAAGCGTAACGGAATATAATCCTTTATGCTTAAGCCTTGATTTGCCAAAATTTCTTCAACTTCACACGTGGAAGGAGAGTTTCCGCGGCACATCAAGACAAGAGTGTCGCCTTTGACCTTTTCCCTTAGACAATCAACATAATTAGCCAAAGTTTTATGATCATAATAGCTAATTTCTATTGCAAAAACTGGACATGCGCTGTAACATATCCCGCAGACTTGGCATTTTTGTATGTCTATTTCGACTTCTCCTGTTTCTGCATCACGCTTTATTGCTTCGTACGGACAGATGGAATGGCAAATTGAACATCTACTGCAGTAGTCTTGGTTAATATTTACCGCGGCAATACATTTCTCGCTCAAGTTAGATTTCTCCAGTTTTAGCTTACCTTCTACGCATTGCTGACGCTTAGAAGATTTGAAAAGGGACTTCCGAATGATATAATATTTTTGGAGTGTTTTCTATCGTTTGTAATATGGTCTTCTAATGAAACCATAAGCCTCTAATGCTGCGGTTATGCCCTGTCCGATTGCTGTTCCAATCTGCTTGACAGGATGATTCGTAACGTCACCAGCAGCATATACTCCTCTAATGTTCGTTCTCTGCAAGATGTCAATCTTGATGTAGTCTTTTTCATCAACCTCTACGCCTGCTTCTTTGGCTAGCTGACTGTTTGGCGCCTCTCCAACCTGGACAAAAACGCCGTCAACGAGCAATTCCATTGTCTCGTTTGTTTTGTTATTGTGAAGTATGGCCTTGTTAACCAGTTTTTCACCCTTGATTTCTCTCAATTCAGTATTCCATAAGATCTCAACGTTCTTTTTGGTCTCTAAATCTTTTACAAGAGCCTCCTCGGCGCGAAACGTGTCTCGTCTGTGAGCAATTTTGAGTTCCGATGCAAGTTCTGCAATGTATAAGGCTGTAATAACTGCTGAATTGCCACCACCAACAACAAGCACACGCTTACCTTTAAACAGTGGACCATCACAAATCCCACAATAACTCACGCCCCTTCCCCGAAGTTCTTTTTCACCTGGAACTCCAAGTTCGGAATAGTGCGAGCCGGAAGCAATGATGACCGCTTTCGCTTCATAAACAGCCCTATTAGTTCTTATGATCTTCTTTTCGCCTTTAAGGTCTAAGCCAGTCACGCTTTCAAATTCGTGAATTGTTACCCCAGCGCTTCTACACTGTGATGCCATTTTCTCCGCCAGCTCCATTCCACCTATGCTTTGGAAACCAGGATAGTTCTCCACTAATGGAGCGTCTGCGGTTGTGCCTCCAGCCATTTTCTCCTCCAAAATCAACGTTTTAAGTCCACTTCGAGCTCCATAAATTCCAGCAGCTAAACCTGCGGCACCAGCACCAATGACTAACAAGTCCCAGCTTTGCATTTAAAACAACCTTTCACGTAGACTAATTTGGCAATTTGCTATTTAAGAATGAAACCTCTCTTGAAAATGTCACAGAGCCAGTGAAGCTAGTTCTGCTATGTCCATTGTCTGAATTTTGCCCTCGTTTCCTGTGGTTTTAACCGCGTCTTCAATAGTCAAAAGACAGAATGGACAAGCTACAGCCAATATTTCCGCGCCTTGTTCAACAGCGTCCTTAACACGGATTTCCGCTAAACGCGGACCTGGGATGTCAATCCACATTCTTCCACCGCCACCTTCACAGCAGAGACTCCTCGCCCTTGAGCGGTCGAACTCCAACAACTTTACACCTGGCACGCTTTCGATGACTTTGCGCGGCTCGTCGTATATGCCGTTTTGTTTCCCTAGGAAGCATGGGTCATGATAGATAGCTTTCTTGTTTACCTCTTTTGTGAAGGTCAGTTTTCCGTTTTCTATCAATTTCGCAAGCAGCTGTGTGCAATGCTGTATTTCGAAGCTCGTTTGGTTATATCGACTTTTGAACGCGTGAAAACCATGTGGACAGCTTGTGACAGCCTGTTTCACATTGTATTTGTCAAAGATTTTCATGTTCTCTTCTACTAGATAGTCGAATAATCCTTTTTCGCCCATGCCATACACTTCGCTTCCGCAGCAGTTTTCCTCATCGCCTAAGATGCCAAAGTTTAGCCCCGCCTTTTCAAGGCATGCGACAAGGCTTTTTGCCACGTTCTGTATTCTCGGGTCGTAGGCAGAGGTACAGCCGACATAGAGCAAGATGTCTGCGCCTTGCGAAATGTGCTTAACATTTAAGCCTTGAAGCCATTCTGAACGCTTATTGCGGATCCTTGCCCATGGATTGCCGTTCTTGAATATGCTCTCTAAAGCATCTCGGATTGTAGGTGCAATCTGTCCTTCTTCGACCGCCATGCTGCGAATGTCGATTAAGAATTCATATGGGTTTATCTCCTTCGGACAACGAATACCGCACGTGGAGCATGTGGTGCAGCTCCATAGCTCGTTTTGCGGATGAATTGTTAGCTTGCCGAAAGTGGCTACGTCGCGCATGTAACGCCTTACGTTTAAGTTAGCTTTCCTTGCGACTGGGCAGCTTCCAGTGCATGCTCCACATTGGATACATTCCAGAAGCTTGTGTTTTTGGGCAAGCTCTTGAGCATTCATTTCAACGTCACTTTTGACAGAAATGAGGGAGTAAGATTTTTAATAAGTGTTTTCCCTTGTATGTTTCAAAACCCATCATTGAAATGGAGATTGCTGCACTTGGAGAAAAAGACGCCAAGAATAGGCATTTTCGTCTGCGAATGTGGCGGAAATATCGGGGATGTTGTTGACGTTAAGGCCGTTGTCGACGCAGTTAAAGGCTGGGAAGGAGTCGCTGTAGCCAAATATCATAAATATTTATGCTCGAAGCCTGCTCAAGATATGATTGTTGAGGCCGCAAAGAAGCAGAATCTAGATAGGGTCGTTGTTGCCAGCTGTACGCCGCGTATGCATCTTGCCACTTTTCAAAGTGTGCTGGAACGGGCTGGTTTAAATCCCTACATGCTTGAGTTCGTTAACATCCGCGAGCAAGATTCGTGGGTCATGGGTCCGCATCCTTCGCCGGAGGCCACCAAGAAGGCCATAAGCCTAATTCGTGGAGGTTATGAGCGGAGTAAGGAGCTTGAGTCGCTAGAAACTATAAGTGAGAAAGGTTCTAGGGAAATTCTCATTGTTGGTGGTGGGATTGCTGGAATCACGGCTGCTCTGGAGCTTGGGTATCTGGGCTATAAGGTGCATTTAGTGGAGCGTAAGCCCAGCATCGGCGGCAATATGGCGAAGTTGACGAAAGTTTTCCCGACCTTGGATTGTGCTCAGTGCATTCTTACGCCGCGAATGGCTGAAGTTGGGCGGAATCCGAATGTTAATTTGCTTACTTACGCTGAGGTGGAGGAGGTTGGCGGACGACCAGGTAATTATTATGTGAAGGTGTTCATGAAACCGCGTGGTGTGAATGTTCAGACGTGCAGAAGTTGTGGAGTCTGTGCCAAGGTCTGTCCGGTTTCAGTTCCAGACGAGTTTAATGAGGGCCTGTCGCAGAGAAAAGCCGCATACATCGAGTTTCCGCAGGCTGTGCCTTCTGCTTATGCGATAGATTTTGACGCTTGCAACAAGTGCATGAAATGCGAGCAATTGTGCCCTGCTAAAGCGATCACCATTGATGATCCAGGTCAGACTGTTGACTTGCATGTGGGTGGGATTGTTTTGGCTACGGGTTACGAGCTTTATGATGCACGGAATTTGGAGACTTTTGGTTATGGGGTGTATAAAGATGTTGTTACGATGATGGATTTGGAGAGGTTAGTTTCTGCTACTGGGCCGACTGGTGGTTATTTGAAGCGCGCCGATGGCAGTGATGTTAAGCGCGTGGCAATTGTGCTTTGTGCGGGTTCTCGTGACAAGAAGTATGTTCCTTATTGTAGTAGGATTTGTTGTATGTATGCGCTGAAGCAGGCTTTTGTTTTGAAGAAGATGCTTGGTGTCGACGTGACGGTTTATTATACGGACATTAGGGCGACTGGCAAGGGTTATGAAGACTTGTACTGGCGTGATCAGGAGGCTGGTGTTGGCTTCATTCGCGGTAAAGTGGCTGAAGTTTTCAAGAATAATAGTAATGGTAGGCTTGTGGTTCAGGCTGAAGATACACTTACGAGTGAGGTTGGCGAGGAGGAGTTCGACATGGTTTGCTTGGCAACGCCGATGGTTGCGCCTAGAGGTCTGAAGGAGCTTGCTGATAAGATGAGGATTCCGATTGGTGAGGACGGTTTTGTCACTGAGAAGCATCCGAAGTTGGATCCTGTTGATTCGCTTGTTACTGGGATTTTCGTCGGTGGTTGTGCTTTGAGCCCGAAGGATGTACGCGACACGGTTTCTGACGGTTTAGGTGCCGCTGCGAAGGTAGCTTTGTTTTTGAAAGGTGATTATGTTACGACTAGCCCAGAAAAGGCCTTTGTGATCGTTGATTTGTGTGATGGCTGCGAAGCGTGTGTACCCGTTTGTCCGGTGAACGCGATTAGTATGCAGGACGGCAAGGCGAAGGTTGAGTCATTCCAGTGCATTGGTTGTGGCGCTTGCGTCCCTGTCTGCCCGCGGGAGGCTATTGATTTCAAGAATTCGACGAGTAGGCAGTTGTTTGCGCAGCTGCGGGGTGTATTGGCTGATAAGGAGGCTGGAGAGGTGAGGGTTGTGGCTTTTGTTGATAGGAATGTGGGTTATACGGGCATGGATTTTTTGGGTTTGGATAGAGCAAATTATCCTGAAAATATTCGAATCGTGGCTGTACCTTCCACGGCGATTTTGGGTTTGAAGCATCTGCTTTCGGCATTTGCTTTTGGCGCTGATGGAGTTTTGGTGATCGAAGGCAGCCAGGAGATTGATGCACATTTTACCAAGAAGCGCATGATCGAGTTTGGACGAGAGCTAGCACAGTTTGGGGTCGAGAGCATGCGTGTGCGGTATAGTTACGTGCCTTTACCTGTGTATAAGAAGGCTACTGAATTGTTTGGTATGTTTACTGATAGGATCAAGAAGTTTGGACCGCTAGCGGAAGAGAAACGGAATGCGATAAAACAGAAACTGCAGGTTTAGACTTCCAAATCGTTTTCTCCGTTGTCTTATGCGAAATTTATAGTCGCTAATATAAGGACACTATAGAGAGTGCGCGGCAAAATTTTCCCAAAAGATTTTTATAAGAAAACTCTATGGAGAGTAGGTTCTTCTGAAGATACACTAGAGATAGGTGATAGCTTCATGGTAGAGAAAACTAAGGTAAAAATAAGAGTTGCAAAAACACCGAGTACAAAAGAAGTATTTGGCGATGCCCCCCCATTCGGAGAGACTTTTGAGGGTTGCACTCGTTTCAAGGTAGGTCAAGAGTTCATCACTGAAGGCGAAATGCCGGAAGGATTCTGCACGTGGGCTTGGAACAATATATACCAGCAGATATTGACATTGATGTTCGGTGGAAATTTTCCATGGATGAAAGAGAAGGGGACTGGTGTCTTCTGCTGCACTGATGGACTGAGACCCGTGGTCTTTGAACTTAGAAGAATCGAATGAGAAAGGAGATATAGTCTGTAATCGCCACTCGCGCCACCCTTTTTTTACCAAGAATAGTGCGGTGTTTCCATTTCTTGAAGATTCGGACGTAAGACTCTCGTAATTGCGAGTTATTACTCTTGTGAACCGATATTACTTAAAGGTAAGTTTATATATTACTAAATAGTAATTACTTTATGGTAATAAAGGCGACCTAACATGAAGTTGAAACTTCAATTGGTGCGAGACGGAGAGACCATATTCGAGATTCCTCTCTCCCCGGCAGATTGGCCTAGAGAGGATCTGGAAAACGAGTTCAAGTCTATCGAAGATGACTTCCAAAGATTCTCGAATATCTTTGATGCGTTGTCCCATGAGACATCCTTCAGGATGATGAGGCTGCTTTTGGAGAAAGAAGACCGTACGATGAACTTTGCGGGTTTCATGCGGGAGCTGGACTTGAATCCAAAGATAGTCTGGGAGAGCTCGAGAAAACTGAGGGAGGGAGGGCTAATGGAGAAGACTGGGAGAGGAAAGTATAGCTGTTCAGAGTTAGGACAGACAGCTTTCATGATGATGAGTCTCGCTTTACGCCGTTTGATAGAATCGCTGGAAGAAATGGAGAATTTGTAGGAGGTGAAGGCAGTTGTCATTTGACGAAGATTTTGATGGTTTAGATTTCTTCAGCAGTAAGTTCATGAGAAAACTTCAGTCAGAAATGAACGAGATTCTTGAAGGAATCAAGAGCGGGAAAATCAAAGGTAATTGGGAACTTGAGGAAATTGACGAACCAGGAGTAAATGGGTACATTGCTCAAGGCCGATTTGGATCAGAAAAATCCGTAGAACCGATTGAGCCACTGATACCTTTGAAGCGTAGATCTATTCCCAAAAGATTATTCGAAGTTCCAGAGGGTGCTTTGAGGGAAGAGCATGAACCATTGGTGGATGTCTTCAGCGATAAGAGCGCTGTAAAGATATACATGGAGCTTCCTGGAGAGGAAAAAGACAACATACAAGTGAACGTGACCGATGTCGGTGTTGAGATCAAGACCAAGAACTTCCGCAAAGTCGTAGAGTTGCCAGAGCGAGAGATTGTCAAGAATTCCGTGTCAACGAAGTACAAGAACGGTGTGCTGGAGATAACAATTCAGAAGACGGGAGAATCTTACTCTGAGTTTGCAGACCAACAGAAGATGGTTTAGCTACTTCTAAGTATGCAACAATAACGCGGTCTATGCGCATCGCATCACTGCTTACTTGGCTGAATGTGTGTAGGAACACTTGGCCTTTTTTTCCGCAACCAAACCCAAATTTCTACGAGCGCAAAAACAAGACAATGCCAGAGTTCCGTGACTTGCAAAAAATCAAAGTGTGCTGAACACTCTTTTTTTGTATTTTGGTTGCAAGTTCTATCTCGATTTTGAGTGTTCACTGACAAGTGCTTTTCTTGGAGCTCCACAATAGGGGCAAAATGTAGATGTTTCTGGCATCATCCCATTGCAATATTGACATGGAATCATTACTATCTCTTTGACAATGACTTTTTCCCTTATAGTCTTCTTAGCCTCAGTGTATTCATCATACTTGCCCATTTTGGCGAGCTCAAGAGGCTTGCGGACATTTTCAAAGTAATAAATTAGAAACACGACTACTAACGGAATGCCAAAAGTGAACAGAAGCGCCAGAAATATAATCCATATATCGATCATTGTATTGCCCACTATGTAACAATTCAAAACACAAATTAGAGACTTATGAAACCAAAATAAGAATCAGAAACTCAGTTTTATCAACCACACGTCATGACCAAGTTTTTGGTTTTACGGGAGTTCATAGTTAAACCAAATCAACTTGTCTTTGCAGGTGTGGAAACCTCGATGGATCTGAACCCAATCTGATAGCAATGGGCAAGATGAGCAACTGTCAAAATAAACCTCTGCTGATGCCAACAAGAAAGAACATTAACGGACTCAAGACCACCGAGAAATAACAAGGTAAAAGATTAGGTCGAAATCTGGCGCGAGAGGTTGATGCTCGGATCCAGAGGTTATAGCAGAAACTCACTAATGTTAAAGGTTTTGTTTGTTGTTTTCTACCATGGTTAGGAATGTCTCTATTACTTTCCTTATGAGAGGCGTGCAAAGGTTTTCTTCTTTAGTGGTTTTTGCTTTCTGTTTGGCTAGTTGACTCTGTTTCAGGCGATTGCAGTTTAATGTGCCGTATTGATCGATGAGTTGGTTCAGGAACTCGAGCGTTGGGCGTTGCGTGCGGATGAAGGGCTGGCGGGAGTTTTCTCTACCATATTTTTGGCTTAAGCCCATAATAGCGACGTTTATTGCGCCGCAGAAGCTGCCTGTTCTGGCGATGCCGCCGCCGTAAGCAGTAACAGTCTTTGGTGTCACGTCTATTCTGTAGTATTCTCGGAAAATAGCCATGTAAACGGACTCAGCACAGTTCCAACCGTCAACGTTAAAGTAGTGTAGGGCTTTGCTTACAATGGTTTCTTTTGTTTTGTTGTTTGACATGGGAATTAATTGAGTAGCCAACAGATTTAAACTATCTGCGAGGTTTGATAATCGAGAATGATAACGGACACTGCTTCAACGGTTTGGACACTATTAATTACTGCAACACTCCTATCGGTTGCAGTTTGCAGAAAAAAATGTATGGAATCGACTTCAGTATATCCCATGTTTCAATCGATGGTTCTTCCGTAAATCCCCAAAAAATAGCACGGTCTAGCCTTTTTGAATGGCTGTTCTAAAACGTAGAATTATAAGTGCCTATTGCAGGGTCCTAATTGATGACAATGCCAAAGAGAAACTCAGTTGTGACCCTTCTCGGTCTTGGCATACTGCTAACTTCCGTGTTAAGTATACCACTTAAAATTCCAATAGTTGAGGCTTCTGGAACCATTTACATTAGGGCTAACGGTAAGGTCTCTGGCACGGACAAGATTACGAGTGCAGACAATGTTACTTACAAGTTCTTAGATAACGTTAACGACGAAATTGTCGTGTATAGAAGCGACATAATAATTGATGGAAACGGATACAAGCTTCAGGGCAACAGAAGAGGAACAGGGATTACTATGTATGGTTACGGTATGAAGAATGTTACAGTCAAAAACATGGAAATCAGAGAGTTCGGAACGGGAATCGATCTCATATGGGCTTCCAACATCACTGTCACCGGCAACATAATAGCAAACAACAGTTGGTGGGGTGGTGAGGGCATCTTGGTGCGTTATTCTCCAAACAACACCATATCTGAAAACATAATAGCAAACAACACCGGCGCAGCCATTGCGATGTGGAATGCTGCACCTATTCTTATAGATCACATTATTATAGATATACCGTCAATTATCCATCTCCTTCAGCATGGCAAAAACAACCAGATATTTGAAAACACCATAACAAACAACAATATTGGCATATACATCTCACGCTCTTCAGACAACACTATTTTAGGAAATAACATGACAACAAACAATTATGACATCTGGCTCGAAGATTCAAACCACAACACCATTGCCGGAAACAACATTACAGGGAATAGTCTTGGCGGGGGCATCGGAATTTATGGTTCCTCAAATTATGTGAGTGGAAACAATGTGACAAACACCTTTGGCGGTATAGGTCTTATAGGGACCAACAACACTGCCTACGGAAACAACGTACTCAACTGCAGCTACGTCGGTTTTTATCTTCGTGGTTCTTTTAACAATATGTCAGAAAACGCATTGAAAAACAACGGCGAGGGCCTCTACCTCTACAGTTGTTCGAACAACAGCATAACAGGAAATGACATTACATACAACGATTGCGGTATCCGCTTCGATTACTCCTCAAACAACACCCTGACTGAAAACAACATACGCAACAATGACTATGGCATCAAAATAGACAGCTACTGTTACTGGAATTCAATTTACCATAACAACTTCATAGAAAACACCCAGCACGTTTACATTCCCGAATCAATTCCAATCAACTTTTGGGACGATAGCTATCCCTCAGGTGGAAACTACTGGAGCGATTACAACGGCACAGACTCAGACTCCGATGGCGTCGGCGATACTCAATATGTTATCAATGAAAACAATACTGATCGTTTTCCTTTAATGGGCATGTTTCACAGTTTTACTGTCGAAGTTCCACCTTATTTGAGTAATGTGACGGAAACGGTGGAAGTCATCACCAACTCCACGATTTCTGATTTAGAATTATGCGCTTGGCTAAGTTCACCGAACGAATACTTTCAGTCAGGTCAGTTGTTTCTTCTCTTCAACGTAACCGGAGAAGACACCACATTTGGCTTTTGCAGAATGATGATCCCGAACAATGTCTTGAACACATCTTCATACGTAGTCTTAATCAATGGACAATTCGTCAACAGCACAGTGCTCCCATGCTCGAACAGCTCTCACACTTACCTGTACTTCAACTACACACATTCAACACACGAAGTGATAATCACAATTCCGGAGCTACCAACACACTCTGTACTGCTATTATCCATGATAGCAATACTATTAGCAGCCACAGTCTACAGAAGAAACAGGAAAGTCAAGTGAGTTTAGCCAACGTCAGCATCAATCACTTTTTCTGCAGCATTTTGGGTTCTCATAGTATTCCATAGACATACTCATTAATGCCTTGTCGTTTGTCATTATTGCAACCTCATTTTCCCAGCTGGACACTGTGATGAGCATTTTCATGTCAGAAATGACAATATTAACGGGACATTCCAGTATTTTGGTTAGTATCTTTCCTTTTAGAGATCTATTTTGCCGAAGTTTTCGGGGGATGGCGATTTTGACTTCGATATTATCATCGACTTTCGCTAGGGATGAACTTAACCAGTCCCAGAGGTCCTCTTCTGATATTAAAAGCAGAATATCCTTCTTGGCAGAGTTTATTAGGTCTTTCATCTTTCTGGATATGTTTCTCTGTCCGCGAACTACATAGGCTAATTCGATTTCCTCTTTGCCTTCGGCGCTCTCAAAGATTGGTGAGAGAGAAACTGCAAGGTCATCTGCTCGGCTAAGTTGCTTGCTGAGGTTTTCAGATAACTGTTGTTTCAAATTGCCTATGGCTTCTTTAGGATTGATAGCTTTGTAGGTGTTTGGCGTTCCATTTTGAACAATTATCATTCCTTTTCTAGAAAGCTCACTTACGGCATAATATATCTTGGAGTCAGGTATTCCGGTTTCTTTGCAGAGAAGACTTGCAGAAGCACTGGATTTTGATAATAGCGCCAAGTATGCTTTGGATGCCAGAGCTGAAAGACCCAACGTCTTGAATTCTGATATGAGATTTTCCTTCACAGATGGATCTATTTTTTCCAAATTTTCTCCGCCTTTCTAATAAGAATGTGGTAGAGAACACTTATAAACTATTCTACTACTCAATGGTAGTAGAGAGTAGGGTGAGAAAATGAAAAGAAGCACTGCAAAAAGCCCATTAACAAACGATTTATTTGAGATTATTGAAAAGAGGAGAGCCATACGTAAATATAAGGCGCATAATATCCCAAGACATCATCTGAAGAAAATACTTGACGCCGCTCGGCTTGCGCCCTCAGCGAGCAATAACCAACCTTGGCGCTTTATCATTGTCGAAGACAAGAAAACCAAAGAACTGCTCGCGAAGCCTTCAACGCAAAGTTTCATTTCTGAAGCCAATGCAATAGTCGTGGTACTCGGAGATGGCAGAGGTGGATGTTGCGGACGGTCTGTATGGACAACACACGATCCCATGATAGCAACTGAGCATATTGTGTTGGCAGCAACTGCTTTGGGTTATGGGACGTGCTGGATTGCAAACTACGAGTCAAGACCAAAATTATGGGTAGAAGAAGTCAGGAAAACCCTGAAAATACCAGACTACATTGATATTGTCGTCCTCGTGGCAATAGGAATTCCAGATGAAACCCCACAGCCCAAACCAAGGAAACCCCTCGAAGAAATCTGCTTTGCTGAAACATACGGAAAAAGGCTGGAACTCGACTAGATCGGCAGGCAGAAAATGTCGGGATGTTATGCATGAGGTTTGAATTTGCTGATAAAGCCCCATTGGTCGTCGTTGAGACAAGACTGAACAACAAAGGTCCATTCAAATTCGTTGTAGACACAGGCTCAAGTGTGACAGTTGTTGGCCGGGAAGCCACTGAAGTTTTGGGAATATCTCAGACTTCGAACTCCACAACAAGCGGTTGTTACTCATCGAAAATGCTAGCTGTCGCTTCCATACAAGTCGGCGGGATAGGCAAGAGACAAGTTCCAATTGCTCTTGGAGACCTTTCAAAGCTGTCCGAAGAGACAGGTACTCTGCTGGATGGTATAATCGGTTCACCGTTTATGAAGGACTACGAAGTAGTTATCGACTATCCGCAAATGGAGATACTTTTCGAAGAGTCAAGACAAGAACGTAGATTGCCTACAAAATTTAGGCTAGTTAGTAAAGCGAACTTCATTGTCGTTGAAACCGAACTTAATGGAAAAGGGCCTTTCAACTTCTTAGTAGACACCGGCGCAACAAAAACAGTTATGACAGAGCAGATCGGACAGACCTTTGGTCTGCACGGAAATATATGTGGCGAAAAGAAAGCTCTCAGCGGGTTTTTCGCTGGTACGACCATGGTTCTGTCGAAAGTCAAGTCTATTCAAGTGGGCAAAGCTAAGTCTAGTGATGTTGAAGTTGGGGTGCAAGACTTGCAGCTGCTTTGTGACGCAGTTGGAGCACCTCTTGATGGGGTGTTGGGCTATACTTTCATGAAAGACTACCGAGTTACCATCAATTATCCTAAACGGGAAATGTCTTTCGAGAAAGAAGATGCGTCGAAAGTTGATGACAACGTCAAGGAGGTGAAGTGAAAATGAAACATGAAGAGATCAAAAATTATGTACGAAGAAGGTATGGCGAAATCGCTAGGGAAGCGACATCCTGCTGTAAACCGCCATCTGCGGACAGGGCGCTCGACATCGGATATTCTGAGGAAGACTTGAGAAACGTTCCCGAAACCTCTAACATGGGTCTGGGTTGCGGGAATCCTGTGGCGTTAGCAAGCTTGAAGGAAGGAGAAACAGTTCTTGATTTAGGTTCAGGTGGCGGAATTGACGTCTTCATGGCCGCAAAAAGAGTCGGGTCCAAAGGGAAGGTTATCGGAGTCGACATGACTGAAGAGATGGTTAAAAAGGCGAGAGAGATGACACTGAAGCATGGCTACGAGAGTGTGGAGTTTAGACTTGGAGAGATAGAAGATCTTCCAATCGAAGATGACTCCATAGACGTCGTAATTAGCAACTGTGTAATCAATTTAGCTCCAGACAAAGAAAAAGTGTTCCGAGAGGCTTGCAGGGTTCTCAAGCCTGGCGGACGAATCATGATTTCAGATATAGTGACAGAGGGAGAATTACCCAAAGAGGTCAAGGAAAGCCTCGAAGCATGGGCAGGATGTGTCGCAGGCGCGCTCGAGAAAGGTCAATATTTGACACTTATAGAAAGAGCAGGTTTCAAAAACGTCACAATTGTCTCCGAAAGAACCTCGGGTGATTGCTGTTCATATGCGAAAATCGCGAGCGTACAAGTTCAAGGGTTCAAAACGTAGGATATGCAAACCTAATGAATTTTCGGCAAATGTGCTAGGAGGTGAAATAATGGAGGAAAAGAAAAAAACAAGAAAAGAGGAAGCTTCAAGTTGCTGCAATAGTGAGCAAAAAGAGAGTCAAAGCTGTTGTAGTGCTTAAGGCGCGAATAGTCAGCAAATCCGCTACGATAGCTCAGGAATGACTTGTCTGGCAAACAACTCGCTCATTTCGCATTCTTTGCCGAATAGGAATCTTATTTGAAAGCTCGTGAAACCTTTAGATATTAGGTTCTGACAACGATCCCTGACCGTTTCCGGAGTGCCGACCCAGATTCCTGGCATATCAGTTTTCAACTCGCTTACAGTTCGCCCACTACGTTTCGCCACATCGATTAAATGAGATTCAGCCTCTTCCTCATTTTCTGTGATGTAGCAATACGCAAAGAAGGACTTTTCAATATCATTATAATTTCGCCCCACTGCATCACAATGTCCTTTCAACGTCTCCAACAGCTCGTCAAGTTCAGGTCCGACTTCGAAATTCATGTTGCACATGTCTGCATGCTTCGCAACTATCTTCAGTGTTCTCTTCTTTCCATGTCCACCCACGAGTATTGGCGGATGAGGTTTCTGAATAGGTTTCGGTGCACAAAGTGCATCCTTGATCCTGTAGTGATTGCCAATAAAGGTCGTTTTAGGTTTCGTCCAGAGCAATTTAACAATCTGAATTGCTTCTTCTAGCTGATCCATCCGTTCACTCACTGGCGGAAATGGAATCCCATAGGCGTCATATTCAAGCTTCTTCCACCCGGCTCCTATTCCAAATAGAGTACGTCCATGCGAAATGTTGTCAACCGTTGCAGCGATTTTAGCCAGTATTCCCGGGTGTCTGAATGAATTGCAAGTGACAAGCGTTCCAATCCTTATTTTGGATGTCACTACAGCCAAGGCACTTGCTAGTGTCCAAGCCTCCATGCAGTTGCGGTCTTGTGATTGCTCATCTAGAAAAAGGTGATCTCCAATGGTGACTAGATCATAGCTAAGTTCCTCCGCTATGAGTGCGACTCTCTTAGCATGCTCATAGTCGAATCCGAACTGTGCAGGTATGTGGACAGCGAATCGAATTCTCATGTGTTTTTACTCCTAGTGCGCATGAGAAAATTTTCGACAACGGTCCTTCTCCAAAGTGCGCGTATCAATGTACTGTAGCTGAGTTTAATATAAAACCTCCGAACGACCTCGACAATTCCACGACGGTTATGTCGGAATAGGACTCAAACCTCGCTGCGCATGGAGATATCTCCCGAAGTCGGACATCACATGGGATATTTCTTGTTCTGGTTCTCATGGGTTTGGTTGATATTTCGTATTTGCCATTGCCTAGCGGTTTAATGCGCTGAAGGTCTAGAAGCAATCGTCTATAGGTCTGTATGGTTCTCTTGTCTTGACCTAAGTTTAGGTCTTGAATTCCTTCTTCGATTTCTTTCTCTTTAACGATGTGGTCGTCTCGCTCAATTCTTATGACTTGTGGAAGAAATCAGTCAATTTGAGAGAGAGAAGCTCCTTCAGATTTTTGATTGTCCTCAAGTCACTCTGCTGCTTTTCCGTTCTGTCAATTAACAATGCGTGTATGCCTGAATTTTCAGCTCCCTTATAGTCCACTTCTGAATTATCTCCAACGAATATCGTCTCTTCCGGTTTTACATCAAGTTTGCTGATAGCATACCTGAAAATGTCTGGGTTAGGCTTGACTTTCTTTATTGTGTCTACACCGACTATGATGTCAAAGGTTGTCCTCTCAAGATTTGCCTTTTTGAGAACGAGGATGATCTCCTCCTCATAGCCATTACTTATAAGTCCCACCTTCAATCCTCTTCGTTTTAACTCCAATAGAACCTCCTTTACTTCTGGATACAATCTGCTATCCACGAATTCCATCCATTTGGAATGAGTGAACGATTTGGCAAGTTCTTCATGCTCTGCTATTTCGAGATGTTTCATTACAAGAGAATCCCATTGGTGCCAGAACTCAGCTCGTTTTATCTTGCCCATGGATTCTAGCAGCTTATTATCTTCTGCTTCCTTTTCAGCATTCACGAATGCTTTCTTCATGTCGTCTAATGATCTGGAGATGCCTAATGAAAATAAAACCTTTCGAAAGACTTCTTCAGGCAAACCATAATCGTATTTAACCAGAGTATTTCCCATATCAAACAAGACTGCCTTAATCGTCAAGAGTTTTCACTCATTCTTCATTGTTCCCCATCTATCTGGGATTCTCTATTAGAATAATGGTTATATCAAGACTGTGCTTTCTTTTCAGCGTATATCATTTGCTTCAAAAAACCAACTAATCGTAAGGTCTACTCCCGCAAACCCTTTTTTGACATGTGCTATTATGAAACGTGAAACCTTTCTGTACCTCTCTATTGTCCCTTCTGCACAAGAATCGTGCGCCAGCGCAATAGAGTTTTAAAGCTAGGTTATTGCAACTTTCACATCGTCTATGTTATAGGTCATCTCAGTTTCCCAAAACACAGTGATTCCCAGAGCAATCCACATTTCTCCGCGAGAGTCTGTGTTAAAAGTTGTAGTGTAATTATAGTTTTTCCATCCTGCTTTCAAGTTGGCAGGGTCGACAACAAAGAAATCTTCTTCAGCTTCTGGGTCCGAGATTCCAGCATAGGCGCAAACGCCTGCTATAGTGTTGAAACTTTCGTCTATGCTGTAGAATTCAAAAGAAACGTTGGCTTGGATTTGCGAGTTGGGTTTCACCGATATTTTCTTCTCTATCCAGACCGTGCCGTCATCCTGCCTCCCATCAATGTACAACTCCACTGAGTATTGCCCAGAATGGGACAAAGAGGTCACCCGAGAAACTTCCCAGGCAACAGGGTGACCTGGATTATTTGGATCTGGAGGGACTTGAGCGTCTTTCGTCCATCCACCGAAATCCAGTTCAAAGTCTTGCTCAAAGGTTTTATCATACAATATAGGATTTGGATAAAGATACCACACAGCGAAAACGCTGACTAATACAATACTGATGACGAAATAGATTTGACGACTTGGCTTCATCTCTACGATCTCTAATGAAACAATTCTGTTCGTTACAAATAATACTATGCTTTAGAACGCCCGTTTTTTCCTTCAGACAAGCAATTGCGTACGAGAACCTTTAACCTTTTGGACTTTTCACATGTTCCAGATTTGCAGTCGGTACCCACCCTTTCTTGCCGTCACGGGTTCGGCAAAGGGTCCAGAACTTGACTTTTGTCACGTATTCCAGCGTATCTTCTGTTTTGACGGTGAGCTCCGTTGTATCGTAGTTATGGGTGATCGTTCCTTCTGTGCCATTTCTGTTGAGGTAGTCTTCGGGGATCCACGACAACACGCCATCTATGTTTTCGCACCAGTACCATCCCGGCATATCAGGATCCTCACGTCCTACTTTGACCTTGTCTCCCTTCTTGAAAACGACTGAATAATTGAACGACGCTTTATGAGCCTTTTTCACTTGAAGCTTCATACTCTTGATTTCCAAACCTCTCATCATTTAAAGATTTTTATGACTTAGATGAGTTCAATAATGAGGCTGAATATAGAACCTAGCATTTCTTTTAAGAGAAACTGCACAAGAAACTCTGAGTTGTTGCCTTTGCTCTGACTTTGTTTCCGCTGTTGCTGTGATTTGAGAGGTAGGAGCATGTGCGGATAAACCAATGCATTATAACAAAGCCCACAACTTAGATTGCAGTTGCAGATAGTTATATGATAGTTATATATTAGAAAAATGCAAGGAAACTTGGAGTTTGCCGTTCATGAAATACCTCAAAATCGAAGCGTTCGATTGTCCTGATGCTTGGTATAAATCATTAGTGGCGATACGGGAAAATGGAGATCTATTCGAAGTCAGATATGGATCCGAATGTTCTGTCACTAGAAAATTAAATCTCAGCATAGAAATCCTTCATCCCGAAAATAGACCATTAGTGGCGGAGAAGGCACCCTGTGACATGAAATATGTGCAATGGTATGCTTTAAGATATTTATGGTCCGGAGTAATAGAAGACGAAACTTACACATACGGTTCAAGGCTTCGAAAACCCGTGGACCAGATAGAAGAACTCGTCAAAAGATACTTGAAAGAGCAGAATGACAGACAGATTACTCTTGTAGTCAGGTTGCCTGAAGATATTATGAAACACATTGGCAACGAAAAACACGAACCTCCTTGCTTGAGCCTAATAGATACCGAGATGTACAATGGGAAAATGCACTTAACTTGCTATTTCAGGTCATGGGACGCATATGCTGGACTTCCAGCCAACATAGCCGGAATCCAATTATTCAATGAGGCAATAGTGTCAGAAATAAACAAACGCGGAGGCCTAAACTTGCAAACAGGCAAGCTCATTTTTCACTCCAAGAATTGCCATATATATGAAAGACAATTCAAGATGGTAGAAAGTTTATTGAGACCGGAACAAAAACGGAGAAACACTTTTATGCACTTAACTGGAGGTTCCATGAAAAACCATCCAGATTTCTGAACATGTTTTAGGAAAAGGCTAACGTGATGCTCGCGGGATAGGATGCACGGAAACTCCTTTGATTCAGAGGAGGCCCAGCATTGAAACATCATCCACTTGGATGCGTCAATCCTTTACATGTTCCGAAATATGTATTTCAAGCAAAAGTTTTATGAAAATGTGTGTTTAACACTTCCAAGCATAATGGAGAGTTTAGTGACTTGGATGTTGTTGTTTGTGTTAAGCACGTTCCCGAAACAGCAGAAGCAGAACTAAGAATCGACAAAACAGGCAAAGCCATAGAAAAAACCAGTTTAGTCTTTGACATAAACGAGTGGGACGACTACGCATTGGAAGAGGCTGTCCGCATAAGAGAAAAACAAGGCGGAACAGTCACAGTCATAACCGTTGGCGCACAAGACTCAGAATCAACACTACGCAAGTGTTTAGCCCGAGGGGCGGACACAGCAATACGCTTAACTGACCCAAAATTCGAAAACTCAGACGCCTATGCAATAGCGAAAATCCTTCACTCCGCAATTAAAAACCTGCACTATGATCTAATTCTACTCGGCGCACAAGCAGGAGACGACGGCTCAGCCATGGTCGGCCCAATCCTTGCAGAAATGTTAAACATTCCACACGCAACGATGACAAAAAAAATAGAGTTAAACACTGGAACGGCAAAAGTCAACCGTGAACTCGAAGGCGGACTAGAAGAGCAATTAGAAATCAAGCTGCCTGCACTCTTTGCTGTCCAAACAGGCATAAACGAGCCTCGCTACGTCTCAATAATGGGCATCCGTAAAGCCATGCAGAAAGAAATCAAAGTTATGGGCTTAGCTGACACGGGTCTGACCGAGGCTGATGTGGGGCCGGCAGGGTCATGGACAACAATCGAAAAACTCTACGTGCCGCCGGTTGAAAAACAAGCCGAATTCCTCAAGGGCACGCCCGAAGAAATCGCCACAAAAATCGCTGACATCGTGAAATCAAGGGGGCTGATCTGAAAATGGCAAAAATCTTCGTTCTAGTCGAACATAGACAAGGACGATTAAGAGACATAACATTCGAAATGCTCACCAAAGCCAACGAACTAACCGAAAAAACAGACGCTGAAACAACAGCCGTCCTGCTAGGCAACAACATTGTAGAACATGCAAAAACCCTGACGGAATACGCAAAAACCGTTCTGCTTGTTCAAGATCCGAAACTGGAGAATTTCAACTCAGAAGCCTACAGAAAAATCTTAGCAAAACTCATTACTGAACACAAGCCATCACTCGTCATGATGGGGCACACCAGCTACGGCATAGAACTAGCTCCACGATTAGCCACAGCGCTAGGCACACCACTCGCAACAGACTGCCTAGACTTAACCTTCGAAGCTGACGGACTAGCTGTAACACGACAAATGTACGGCGGCAAAGTCAACGTCAAAGCAATGCTGCGCAAGGCGGAAACGTATATGACAACTGTACGCCAAGCAACATTTACAGCAGAAAAACCTGCAACACCCCCAAACGGACAAATCGCGGAAGTACCTTCGCTACTGACCGAAGAAATAGCCGAAAAGCGTTTCCTACAATATGTTTTGCCGCCATCGGGTGGAGTAGACATAACAGCCGCGGAAAAACTCATAGGCATTGGCCGCGGCATAAAAGATCAGACGAACATGTCCATGATTGAAGAACTGGCCAAAACCTTAGGTGCAGTGCTCGCCTGCTCGCGCCCAATTGTGGACAAAGGTTGGCTCCCCAGTGACCGACAAGTAGGCAGTTCTGGAAAGACGGTGAAACCCAAACTGTATTTGGCACTTGGCATAAGCGGCGCTTTCCAGCACGTTCTAGGAATGAAAAGCTCAGACCTCATAATAGCAGTAAACAAAGACCCCAAAGCCCCAATCTTCAGCTTCGCCGATTATGGCATAGTAGAAGATTTATTCAAGATAGTTCCAGCGCTTAAAGGCAAAATATATGAGTTGAAAGGACAAAAGGCATAACTCTCAAATCAAAATGGAGATGGGCAAAGTGCATTTTGAACTAACCGAAGAGCAGAAAGAAATAAAGAAGGCCATCAGAGAATTTTGCGAAAAAGAATTCACACCACAGATCGCCCTAGAGCTTGACCAAAAAGAAGAGTTTCCCACAGAACTGTACAGAAAAGCTGGCAAGCTTGGATTCACTGGCATGAAATTCCCTCAAGAATACAGCGGACAGGGATACGGCGTACTAGAGGACTGCATCGTCGTGGAAGAAATGTGCAGAGTCGACCCTGGACTTGGCACAGCAATATCTTCAGGAACCTTCATGGTCGCCGACATCCTTCTGAAACACGGAACCGAAGAACAAAAACAAAAGTACATCCCGCCACTGGCCAAGGGTGAAGCAGTTTCATCAGGAGCGGTCACAGAGCCTGAACATGGAAGCGACATAACACGCATGGACACAACAGCCGCAAAAAGCGGAAACGAATTGGTCATCAACGGTAGCAAAGAATTCATAACAAACAGCCCCATAGCCGACTACTTTATGATACTCTGCCAAACAGATCCAAACGCCGCACCATCACACAGAGGCCAAAGCCTTCTAATCGTAGAGAAAGGCGCTTCCGGGCTCGAAGTGACAAAGCTCCACGGAAAAATGGGAATTAAACCGTGCATCACAGGCTCAGTTTCGTTAAGCGAAGTCAAAGTTCCAGAAAACAATCTCGTAGGCGAGCTTAACAAAGGCTTCTATTACGTCCTTGAATTTTTCGACAAATCAAGAATTGCAGTCGCTGCTCAAGCCGTTGGGATGGCTCAAGGAGCCTTCGAAAAGGCCTTGCAATACTCAAAAAACAGGAAACAGTTCGGCTCCCCAATAATCCAATTCCAAGGAGTTTCTTTCAAAATCGCTGACATGGCAATCAAAATCGAAGCCGCAAGAATGCTCACCTACAAGGCAGCATGGCTTTACGACCAAGGGAAAGTAAACCCAGTTTCAACCTCAATGGCCAAGGCTTATGCAAGCCGGGTGGCGGTGGAAGTGACGGACGACGCCATACAAATTTTCGGAGGCTACGGCTATCTGGCTGATTACCACGTGGAACGCTTCCACAGGTGCGCAAAAATCACTGAAATCTACGAAGGAACAAGCGAAATCCAGAAACTAACAATAAGCAACTATCTTGCAAAACAACCATAAACAAACAATCCTTCTTTCTTTTCTCAAAATTCTAGCATGGCAGCGGAGGCTGAAAACCCCCATCCGTAACCAAGCATCAGGATAATGTCGCCTTTTGAAAACCTATTCTTCGAAACTATCCGTTTAAGAATGAATGGCAAGCTTGCTCCTGCCAAGTTGCCGTGTTCCCTGAGAACCGCGTATGACTCTTTCAGTTTTTCACGTTGAACCCCATTGTGTTCAGCCAAAACGTTCAATATTTTTTGGCTGCCCGTGTGAAACGCCCACTTCTTTGTAGCCTTCGTAATTTTTTCAGCTTTTTTCCCAAACAGCCTCTTGAGAGCCATGTCCGTGTATCTAACGCCTAGTCTTGGAATTTCTTTATCCAGATGTGAGTAGAAGCCGAACTTGAAAGGTTCGTTTGTGCTTGCAAGTCTGCCGCAGCCAGCCAAATAGTCTTTCTCTCTCGCATTTGTAACTTCAACAATTTTCTTGACGGACAATCCATTCCTTTTTTTTGTCACAATAGCAGCAGCCACTCCATCTCCAAAAAGGAAAAACTCCATGCTTGCAATCCATTTCCTAAGTTCCGTCTGCCTTTTAGCCTTGTTTTTATCTGGTTAATTTGTCTGATTCCCATGATGTCTTTTGTTCCTCGCACTTGATTGTAGAACCAATATGAGTTTACTCCAGAAAAACAAAGCAAGACATAGTCTTCAGGGCGCGTTGCCAGGTAGTTTTCAGCAAGTTCCAAACCTTTTGTGAAAGCTGCGCACGCCATTCCTTGAACGTTGACGTATTTAATGTAAGGGTTAAAACCAAGTTTTCGGATCAAAAGCTGGCTGAGACCTGGACACAAAAACGGGTTCGCATCATAAGTCATGATGAAATAGTCTATGTTCCTAATGGATAGATCAGCATTTTCGACAGCGTCTTCGCAAGCCTCTAAGCAAAGATTGACAATGTCAGCCTCGTTCAAAATGATCTCTGATTTTAAAGGCGGGCTAGCATGGTCAATTAGGTGCCTTTTTACAACTCCTAAGTTGAGTATGTTCTGTTTCACGTCTTCAGGAATTTGGCATGGAAAAATTTCGATCAGTTCTTCAGTCGAATATTTGTTTTTAGGCACGGCAGTTGATAATTGTAATATTTGCATGTCAGTAAGAGTGATAAAAGAAATTATAAAAAGATTCGCAAAAAGCAGCAAAGACCTAACGTGAATGATAACGGTTCAAGTTTTTGCTGATCTGCTATCGTTTAAAAGCATAGTCGAATCCAACAGCGTATGGACATAAAACTCTGTACCGTACGATTTTACCATCTTTTTTTCGCTTGTAAAAGCCTGCGATGGTGATACGATACTTTCCCAAAGTACCTGACAATCCCGTTTTTGATTCTGTCCACGGCAGTGTCTTTCTAGCATCATTAATAGCCACCACGATTTCCGTTTCTCCTTCTTGCATGAAATCCTTGTCAAATTCGCTTAATTCGGTCGTGCCTCGTTTATTCCCAAATTGGGGATGCGAATGAAAATATCCAAGCTTTTGCAAATGTACCAGCTTGGGAAGCACCTCAATTACCTTAAGTTCTCTTCGCCAATTTGGCGTCACTTCTGAAAATTTTCTTTCTGCAGCTTGAAAAGGAATGGCATATTCAGCAATTATGCGTCTTTGGGATTGAATGCCCAACAAAGCTCCATGGCATTCGTTCTTATAGACTTCCACGGAAGAGAGAATAATGCTTAGGAAAGCTCTATCAGAAAGGAATATTTCAGTTGTTCCGAGCACAAAATCCTCCCCTTCAAAGTTTGAATTACTGCCCTATCACTTCGTATAATAACTTCTACTCTTTAAGGTTAGTCCGTTGTGGTTTAACTTGAAGCGTGGTTATGCAGGTTCGTTGATTTTCTTTCCTGTTTTTCTAGTCCATTCATTTATGGGTGTGGCAAACTGCTTCTCAACATTGGGTCTATGTATGCTGTTGTACGTACAGAAACTCCTTATCTTCATGTCAGGCGTCACATAGTGAATCGCGCATTTTTGCACTCTGTCCAAATCAAAGTTCCATACGTCTTGGAAATGCATTATGCCTATCATGACTATTCTTTGCATAAGATTTCCAAGCGCCTCGTAGCTTCCCTTAGTCACAACATCTTTAATCAAACCTCTGACAAAATCTGACTTCGCCATGGGCAGAAGCTTTAGCATCTTCACCTTCGCCATGGTCTTCTTGCCCTTAACACCAGAATAGTAAACCTCCCAGAACACTTCCGCAAACTTATCTACGTCTACGTAACGCATAATAGGCTTGTAAGAACCATCCTTGTCAACAACTAGGAATGTTGCGGCTCCGCACATAGGATGAATTGTAAACTCGGGATAGGTCCTGCTCTTAATCACGCCCATGCCCTTAGAAACTGGAACAGGCCAATTCACAGGTCGCCAATCCCATCGGGTTATAGCTCCGTTTGTTTGCGCTTCTATCTCCTTTATAGTGTCAGGTATTGTGATACGCATTTTTCGCATCTCGTCTTTGCGAGCTCTGCCAGCCATCGAAACCGGCTGGATGTTAATACATCGCACAACATCATGATTCTTCACGGCATAATCGACTATGTCGCCCAAATCTTTGTCATTCACACCCTTCGCCAAAGTGACAACCAAAACAATCGAGTCCAGACCAATCGCTCTTGCATTCTCAATAACCTTCTGCTTGACAGGAACGAGGTTTGCTCTTGCCCTAGTCTTCTTATAAATTTCCTCTCTTAGGCCGTCAAACTGCAAATAAAGCGTGCTCAAACCAGCATCCAACAGTTTCTTGAAATAATCAATGTTCTCAGCAATGCGTAAACCATTAGTGTTAACTTCGATGTGGCTCATCCCAGCCTTCTTAGCCTCTTTAATCAAGTCTGGCAAATCGTTTCTCACGGTGGGTTCTCCACCACTGAATTGCAAGGCATTGCAGGCCCACGGGTTGTTTGCTCTCAAAAGCTTGATCATTTCCACAATCTGCTCATAGGAAGGCTCATAAACATAATTCGCTGCGCCAGCATAAGCGAAACAAACCGGACAAGCCATGTTACACCTGTTTGTGACGTCAATTATGCCTAAAATCGTAGGGGTCCTATGTTGAGGGCAGATTCCACAGTCAAACGGGCATCCCAAAACGGTTTTTGTGTGCGGATTCTCTAAGCCACTTCCTACGTATCGGGCATTGTACCAGTTTTCATAGAACCATCTGAAGAGCTCCGCGTCTCCCCAGTAAACATCTTCAAACTTCCCATGCTCAGGACAAGTCTTCTCGAGAAAGATGACATCTTTCTCCTCATAGACCCTCATAGGAATTCTCTTCATACATTCTGGACAAAGGCTCGTCGAATGCGACTCAAATTTCGTGGTCTCGTGTGGCTTGGACATTCAATCATCTTCTTAAAGATTCGAATAGTAGGTAAGCCCAGAGGCTATTAATATTTCTAATTATGAACAAACAGTCAATCAAAAATCAGTTCGCCTCTACAGCCTCCGAAGTCTTTCTTGATTCACCAAGGATCAGATAAAAGGGCAAACCGATTGCGTATATCAAAGATGCTACAAAGCATGGCACAACAGCATCTGGCTTGGTCATGTTCCATACATAACTTCCGGCTGTCGGACCCATTGACAAACCTGCGCCATTGAGCGTTCGAGTTATTCCAGAAACGCTGGCCCGCTTATGTTTTGGAACAAAATCCATCAGCCACGCTGACGTTGCCGGCCCACTTATGTTTCCAACAGCAGCTATTGCCCCCAATATCAAGCCAAACTCAAGAAGCGATTGGCTAAACGCTAATGCAAATACCAAAGGAGCACCTAGGAAACTGAAGATGACTAAGTGTTTTCTTCCAAACTTGTCTGTTAGTTTTCCGCCAGGGATTTGAACGATCGCTGTTACAACTCCTATCGCAATCGCGGAAACCAATCCGTACTCTGTTGGTTCAGCATTCAGCCTGAACATAAGAAAACCGTTGAACACTGGACCAACAAAACCGTTTAATAAGCCGTTCATCAGATTTGTCAGGCTAAAAATGAGAACAATCTTCCTAATTGACACCTTCTTCTTTGAATCTACTTCCACAACAACAGCCTCTTCATCACCTACACGGCTCTTCTCGACATGCTTTCCTCTCATAGGAATCGAAAACAGCAAGCCCATAACGCTGATAAAAATTGCCATCACGAACGGAATTCTCAAGTTCACAAACTGCGCTATCATTCCGCCTAGTAAAGGCGCTGGAATCTGCGCCGTAATCCATGAAAGGTTGTAAACGCCATAGGCCATTCCTCTCGAACCTTGTTCACTGTAATCAGCCACCAAAGCGGAAAGAGCAGGCGCAGAAAATCCCAACCCAAACATCTGAATAAACCTTGCAGCGTACAAGAAATACATGTTTGAAGCCACAGCGAAAAGTCCAAACCCCGCTGCCAACATAAAAAAGGAAGATGCCACTATCGTTCTTCTTCCCACCGAATCTGCCATAAAACCGCCAAGAAAATACCCTAAAGTGGTTGCTACGTAGCCCAAAGAAAGAACAATACCATACGCTTCCGTAATCGCACTCTGGACATCTTGCCCAACAACAAATTCCCTCATCAGATAAGGAATTGGCGTAGCAACCAAGGAAATGGCAAAGGTCAGCAGAAAATTCACGATCCATAAAACGACAAAAACTCGAGACCTATAGTTGAACGCGTCTTCGACTTCCAACAGTCAAACCTCAGCAGAGAAAAAACAACTATTGGGCAATGTTGAAAAACTTTGTGGAAAGTAAAAATGTATATGAATCATACGTTACTTCTAAACTGAAGAGATGGCCTAGTGTGCGCGTAAAAGTCAGTGTTACTGGCATAGTTCAAGGGGTAGGCTTCCGCCCCTTCATCTACCGGACAGCGGTAAAAAATGGATTAAACGGATACGTCAGAAACAGAGGCGATGCTGGAGTAGAAATACTTCTAGAAGGCAAGAAGACTAACGTCAAAGATTTTATAAAAGATTTAAAATTGAAGAAGCCTCCTTTGGCGCGGATGCATGAAATCATAACAAAAAAGCTTGAAGGCAAGGAAATATGCCGAAATTTCACGATATACAGGAGCTCGAATGAAGCAGAACTTTCTGGTTCTGTTATACCACCTGACATAGCCATATGCAACGAATGCCTACAAGAGCTCAGAGACCCAAAAGACCCAAGATATGAATACTTCTTTATCACGTGCACTGATTGTGGTCCAAGATTCACGATAATCGAGCATCTTCCATACGACCGGGAAAACACTACGATGCGAGAGTTTCCGATGTGCGAATTCTGCAAAAGCGAGTACGCAGACCCATTAAACAGGCGTTTTCACGCTCAAACAGTTGCTTGCCCAAAATGCGGCCCCAAAGCATATTTAACAACACGAAAAGGCGAGTTAATTGACCACAAAGAGCCTATCAAAGAGGCGGGCAAGCTTCTTTCAGAAGGCTTCATATTAGCTATCAAAGGCTACGGCGGATTCCACGTTGCAACATCGACAACAAAAGACAAACCATTAGCCAAGCTTCGAGAGGTCAAGCATAGAAGACAAAAACCTTTTGCCATTATGGCTCGAAGTCTGGAAGCCGCAAAAACCTTTGCCGAGGTGAGCAAGCGGGAAGAGGAGTTTTTGGCTTCTTACGTCCGTCCTATAGTTTTGCTGAACAAGAGCGATGCATATTATCTTTCGAGTTTGGTTGCTCCTGATTTGCATAATGTTGGCGTTATGTTGCCTTACACTGGTTTGCATTATATGCTGTTTGATGGGGTCGATGAGCCAGCCTTTGTTATGACCAGCGCTAATCCGCCGAACCAGCCTATAGTGAGAGACAACGAAGAAGCCTTGCGAACGCTTGGTGAAACGGTTGACTATTTTCTTTTTCATAATCGGCAGATCGCCCATCGATGTGATGATTCAGTAGTCCGCATGCACGACACGAACTTAGCTTTTATTAGACGTTCTCGTGGTTATGCGCCTGCACCTATAATGTTGAAGGAAAAGGCGAAACGCTGTGTCGTAGGCTTAGGCGGAGAATTAAACAATACTGCGTGCATATTGCTTGATAATAAGGCTTTCATTTCACAGCACATAGGCGACGTGGAAAACGTTGAAACAAGAGAATTCCTGAAGGAAGCAACAAAGCACCTAATTCGTTTAACAAATAGCAAAGTAGAGGCTATTGCGTGCGATTTACACCCAAAATTCACGACGACGAAGCTTGCACATGACTTGGCAAAAGAGAATGCTTGGCAACTTGTCCGCGTTCAGCATCACTATGCGCATGTTGCTGCGCTGATGCTAGAGCATAACGTGAAGGAAATGGTTGGCGTTTGTTGTGATGGTTACGGATATGGTGTTGATGGTGAAGCGTGGGGCGGCGAAATTCTGTTCTGCACTCGGAAGGAATCTGGTTTTAAACGAGTGGCGCATTTGGAAAAACAGCCACTGGTAGGCGGGGATTTGGCTACTCGCTATCCGCTCAGAATGGCCGCGGGAATGCTCTCCAGAAAAACGGATTTGAAAGATTGGCTTCTGCAGAACAAGCAACATTTTCCCCATGGCGAAAAGGAGACTCAAATTATCCTTGATCAACTTGAGAAGGGTTATGGCGTAGTTGAAACGACGAGTTGTGGAAGAGTTTTAGACGCTGTTGCAGCCGTCTTAGGGGTATGCTATGAACGCACATACGAAGGCGAGCCAGCCATGAAACTTGAATCTGCAGCAATAAAAGGCAAGGATGTGCTGAAGCTAAAACCAACAATAAAAGGCAACACATTAGAAACTACGCAAATGCTTTTGGAAGTATTTGAAAACAAAGAGAAACAATCAATTGTTAATTTGGCTTACTCTGCTCATGCATATCTAGCTAAAGGTTTGGCGATATTAGCCGTAGAAAAGGCATCAGAAAACACAATCAAGAACATTGGTTTTTCGGGCGGAGCCGCATGCAACCAAATATTGGCTTTGATTATGCGGAGAGCGGTGGAAGCTGCTGGTTTAAGGTTTCTTGTTCATGAGGCTGTTCCTCCAGGCGACGGCGGACTATCCTTTGGTCAAACGGTCGCATGTGGTTTCTTCCAGTGTTAAGCCATTAAGGACAAGATTGCGCTGTTAATACCATAATTGATTTATTGTTGTGTATTTTTGCATATATAATGATAATGATGTGTCTGGCAATACCAGCGAAGATCATAAGCGTTAAGGAAGACGAAGCACAGGTAGACTTCGGAAAAGGCGTCTTGAGAGAAGTCAATGTAACACTCGTAAGTCCTCAAGTAGGCGACTACGTTCTAGTGCATGCTGGCTATGCCATTCAAGTTTTAAGCGAAAAAGAAGCATTGGAAACAATACGTTTGTGGAATGAAATCCTTGAGGCTGAAGCCAAAATCCAACAAAAGTAAGACAAGTTGACGTGGCATGGTTGAGAAATTAAGGTTTAGAGACCCAGACTTGGCAAAACGTGTAGCAGAAAAAATCCACAAAATCGCACCAAAAGAAGGAACCGTTAAGATCTGCCATGTCTGCGGCACACACGAATGGACAATCACGCATTATGGCATACGAAGCCTCCTACCAGAAAACATAGAAGTCATCGCTGGACCAGGCTGCCCAGTCTGCATAGTACCGGCCTCCGAGATTGACGAAACAGTACAATTAGCCTTGAAAGGCGTGGCAATCACATGTTTTGGCGACGTTCTGCGCGTTCCAGGCTCAAAAATGTCGCCCCTAGATGCTAAAGCTGAAGGCGCTGATGTTCGCGTCGTCTACAGCGTTGCTGACGCTGTCAAAATGGCTGAAAAAGAGCCGGAAAAAGATTTTGCCTTCTTCGCCGTCGGCTTCGAAACAACTGCTCCATCTACAGCCGTCGAAATAATCAACAAGCCACCAGAAAACCTAAGCTTCCTAGTCTCTCATCGTGTAATTCCGCCAGCCATGAAACTACTGGTCGAAATGAAAGATCTAAGCCTAAACGGGTTCATTGCACCAGGCCACGTGAGCACAATCATTGGGCTTAAACCCTACGAACTCTTTCCAAAGCATTATAAGATGCCAGTTGTTGTAGCAGGCTTCGAACCAATTGACGTCCTATTTGGCGTCTACATGATTCTAAAACAATTGAGCGAAAACAAACCGCAACTGGAAAATGAGTATGTGCGGGCAGTGCATTGGGAAGGCAACACAAGAGCACAGGAGATTATGCAAAAGGTTTTTGGCACCGTTGACGGTAATTGGCGAGGCCTTGGCACAATACCATTTTCGAAACTTGAACTAAATGAAGACTTCACTTCATACGATGCTCACCTAAAGCATGATGTAAAAGTTGAAAAAGGTGTCGACATCCAAAAAGGTTGCAGATGTCATCTCATTGTAATCGGAAAGATTCGCCCAACAGAATGCCCTTTGTTTATGAAAGCATGCACGCCGCATAAACCCGTAGGCGCATGTATGGTCAGCACAGAGGGAACGTGCCGAATCTGGGCAAAGACACAAACCTGCTGACGTATTCAAATCCAAACTGACTGGAAAACCTTTTATTCTTAAAGGTATAAACCGCTCTGTTCGAGGTATCATTAAAATGACTTTAGAGATGAGCAAAAATCTAGGCGGCATAGGTGCCATACTGATTGTAATCGCTGGACTGGGCGCCCTTGGTACAATATACGTAGGTTTGCTAGGACTCGTCGGAATAATACTTGTGCTAATATCAGCGAAAGGCTTGACGGACCACTACGGCGAAGGAGGCATATTCAACAACGGGCTTTATGGTATAGTCATGGGAATAATAGGCGTCATATCTCTTGTAGGTATTGTGGCGTTTGGTGTTCTTTCAGCAATTGCTGACCTAGGTATAGACACTAGTGATTGGGCCAACATGGGTCTGGAACTTCAACAACGCATAATGGAAGGAGACATAAGCTTTATTTTGGAATTACTTGGCGCTTTAATCTTGGCTTGGATAGTGTTTTCAATCTGCATCATAATCGCAACAATCTTCGCAAGAAAATCATTGAATCTTATGTCAGCAAAAACTGGAACAGGCATGTTCGGCACCGCAGGAATACTAATGCTCATAGGCGGCATCTTGGCAGTAGTAGCTATCGGTTACCTACTAATCTGGGTCGCCTGGATACTAGTCGCTGTCGCCTTCTTTTCGATCAAGACGCAACCAACGCAGCCACAAGAAACGCCAAAGCAACCCACCTAATACATCGCCCCGATTTTCCCTTTTTCTCGTCAGAATTGTGCTCTCAACCCAGACGGATTAAATATTGAACACTTCTAGAAAGGACTAGCAGATTCTTGGAACAGGGTCTCCTATCGGTCTTGCGATTATTCTTTTTCCGCCAACAACTGTCTGCATTGCTACACCAGAGAAATCTGCAGTGGTCTCACCTATGATTTCCGCGTCTTGACCCTCTTCAGTAGTTCTCAGAAGCTTCACAAGTTCCTGAGCTTTATCTCTAACTACGCCGATGATTATTTTCCCTTCGTTTCCAACCTCAAACGGGTCCAAGCCCAGCATTTCGCACGCCGCTCGCACATCTTCTCTAATCGGTATTCTGTCCTCACTGATCAGTATGCCAATTCTTGACTTTTCGCTAAACTCGTTCAAAGCATCAGCCAATCCTCCCCTAGTTGGATCTTTCATAGCTACTATACCGCCAACTTCGGCCAACAAACGTTGAATCCAACGGTTCAAAGGTTTAACATCGGACTTGATGCCACTGCCGAAACTTAGGCCTTCTTGAGCCGACAAAACAGCCAAGCCATGATCGCCAATAGTTCCGGACAATATTATCTTGTCGTCCGCCCTTAAATTCGAATCCAAAACCCATCGTGATTCAAAATCACTTCTAAAGCGTTTAACAATTTCGAGGTTTTTCTCCAAGACTGATGTTCTTCTACCAATTCCTGAGGTGTTTATTATGCAGCCACCTAGGCTTCCTTTTTCAACAACCTTCGTGTCACCAGTAACTATGCTCACGCCAGCTTCAACGCATGTCCGTTGCATACTAGCCAAGATTTTTTCGAAATCTGCTAAGCCCAGACCTTCTTCCAAAACGAAGCCGCATGTTAAAACTTGTGGTTCGGCACCCAGAACTGCAATATCATTAACTGTGCCAGAAACAGCTAAACGTCCAATGTCGCCGCCTGGAAAAAAGATTGGTTTAACAGCGTGTGAATCACTTTTCAAAACGATGTCGTCGACGACAGCAGCGTCATCCAAAGCCTCGAGCGGAACCTCTGCGAGACCTGCACCGCCCTCAAAATATTTCAAAATGTAATTTTTCACCAAATCGTGCATGACTGTACCGCCAGCACCATGTAACATTGTAATGCGATCATCCTTTGCCGTCAATTTTTCACACCTATTTCTTAGTTTGGAATACTAGATTTACGGTTTAACATAAATGCATCGTAATAACAGCATGCAGTCATCCAACAATCTTTTATCATTCAATACATTTTTCTAGAAAACTATGAAAGAAGCCTTTGGGTATCTTCTGATCGCCACCGCATCCATCATTTGGGGAACAATGGGAATCCTTGGAAAACTTGCTTTCGGTTACGGCATCAGTCCTACGATATTAATTGCCTTAAGACTCCTCATATCTTCCATGACAATACTCATACTCATAGCCATGTTCAAAAGAGCACTATTCAAAATCCAGAAGAGCGATGCGCTCAAGCTTTTGATTCTTGGCATCTTCGCCACGGCTCTTCAAAGAATAACCTATTTTTATGCAGTTGACCTAACGACTGCCACCATGGCAGCGGTACTCTTCTACACGTATCCAATTTTCGTGACAGTCTATGCAACGTTATTTTTAAAGGAGAAAATCACCTCGTCAATCATATTAGCCATAATTCTAACACTTTCAGGCGCTGGACTAGTCGTAAAAGCCTACGAACCCTCACGGTTGAACGCTAATCTCTTCGGAATAATCTTTGGTATACTATCGAGCATTTTCTTTGTCCTTTATTTCTTCATCATCAAAGGCATGAGAAACCGCTACACAAACTGGACTCTAATCCTTTATGGCGACACAATAGGCGCTGTAGCTTTGACTCCAATAATCTTTTCTTCGCTTTACGAAATTGGCAGTTATCCACAGCAACTTTGGCTTCTAATATTTTCAATAGCGTGGTTTCCATCTTTATTGGCATACTTCCTCTACTCTTATGCGCTTAAGCACGTTGAATCCTCAAGAGGAAGCATACTCTCAGTTCTCGAACCTGTGTCAGCGGCGATTTTCTCAGCAACCATCCTCCAAGAAAATTTTGAACCATTACAGATCATAGGAGTGACACTAGCATTGACAGGAGTAATCTTACTTTTTTATAAACCGAAATCGCAGAATAGAACGGCGCAGATGCCATAAATTGGTCTTAGAATCATTTAAGGTAAAGGAAAACCATATAAATCGCCATAACGCTGTTGATTTGCACAGTTGGAGAGAATACAGAGTGCCAAAATGGGGATACTCTATAACAGAAGAGGAATTAGACCCAGAGAAAACCGCAAAAGCAAGCGGACGAGAGGTTAGGGTATCCCATAAATCATCCCGAGAAGTATGTAAAACGATTAAGGGAATGATGCTTCCCCACGCAAAGCAATACCTGCGAGATGTCATAGCTAAAAAGAAGCCAGTTCCATTCAGAAGATTCACAAAAAAACTGGGACATCGTCACGGACTCGAAAGAGCCTACGCAGGCAGATACCCAATAAAAGCAGCAAAACATATCCTAAAAACACTTGAAGGGGCAGAGACAAACGCCGAAAACAAAGGCTTAGACAGCGACAGACTCCGCATCATACACGCATCTGCGTATCCCGGAATGAAAATCAAACGATTCATGCAAAGAGCACATGGAAGAGCCACACCGAAATTCCAAACTTTGTCCCACATTGAAATAGTACTAGAGGAGCGATCAGAAACCGGAGAAAAAGCATAATGGCTGCTGTGAAACATTTTATAACAGAATCTATAAAGAAAACGGAAATTGACGAATTTTTAGAGAGAAAACTTGAAAGAGCTGGATATGGCGGGGTGACCATATCAAAAACACCCTTGGGAACGCATATAGTGATTTATGCGATGCGCCCAGGCTTGGTCATAGGACGTGGTGGAGGCACCATAAGAGAACTTGCAAGTCTTTTAGAAGAAAAATTCAAAGTTCCAAACCCCCAAATTTCTGTTTCCGAAATTGAAATTCCCGAGTTAAACGCTTATGTTGTTGCCTCACGTATCGCCTCAGCCTTACAAAGAGGCGTGCATTATAGACGCGCTGGATTTTGGGCTCTAAATCAAGTTATGGAAGCCGGAGCCTTAGGCGCGGAAATAATCATAAGCGGTAAATTAAGAACCGAAAGGGCAAGATATGAGAAATTCAAAGCCGGATACTTTCCGAAATGCGGAGACCCTCCACTAAAGTACATGCGAAAAGCTGAGTTTCATGTCCAATTGAAACCAGGCATATTCGGTGTAAGAGTTAAGATAATGCCTCCAGACGCAAGATTTCCAGACAAGATTCAAATAGCAGAGGAACCTCCGCCGGAAGAAGAAATCGTGAAGGAAACAGAAGAAACGCTGGAACCGGTACCTGAAGAAACAAACAATGAAGAGGAGGCAACCGAATAAATGCCGATACTGCGACTGAAAGAAATACGCGATATGTCATCTGAAAGTCGAATGAAAAAACTCAATGAACTCAAAACAGAACTGCTTAGACTGAAAACCATGATTAAAGCAGGCGGCACAGTTGAAAATCCAGCTAGAATAAAAGAGCTACGTAAAACCATTGCCAGAATATTGACAATAGAGAACGAGCAAAGACTCGAACCAGAAAAAGCGAAGCCTAAGGGGAAGAGAAAGAGATGAAAGTAACGCCCGATGTGATCCGCTCCGAATTTATTGGAAATGAGGTCAAAGTTGCCAAAAGTAGGCATCCGAATTATGTCGGAATATGCGGAAAAATAATAGATGAGACCCGCAACACCTTTACAGTATCGCACGAAGGAAAAAGAAAAATCGTTGTAAAAAACTCGGCTGTCTTTCATTTCAGGTTTTCAGACGGAACAACTGTCGAAATCAAAGGCGAACTTCTGGTGGGAAGACCAGAAGACCGCCTCAAAAGGCATATTAGGAGATTATGGTAATGTCGTTGACTTTCAAAAAGCCCAAAAAAACCTGCAACGACAGAAATTGTCCGTTTCACGGAGAGCTCCCAGTAAGAGGTCGTGTACTAGAAGGGCTCGTTGTAAGCGCAAAAATGGATAAGACGGTCACAGTGAAGCGTGACTACCTTTACTACGTTCCGAAATTTATGAGATACGAAAGGAGACATAGTCGCATTCTATCCCATAACCCGCCGTGCATAGATGCCAAAGAAAGAGACAGGGTAATAATAGCTGAATGCCGCCCAATAAGCAAGACCGTATCATTTACTGTTGTTGAGAAACTGGAGGAACAGTGAAAATGGCGGCAAAAGGAAAACATAGGGCATTAATTGCAAAAGGAATGCTTGGACATGGACCAAAAATATCCAGGGGACTCCCAGCTGGCTCAATGCTAAGATGCACTGACAACAGCGGAGCCAGAGAACTGCGATTAGTTCAAGTTATGGGTTACAAGGGAAGACTGCGACGCTACCCATCCGCCGCTGTGGGAGATAGGATAACAGTTTCTGTAAGGCGTGGTGCACCTGACATGAGGAAGAAACTCTTCCAAGCCGTGATTGTGAGACAGAGAAAACCGTACAGAAGAGCAGAAGGAGTATGGGTTCAATTCGAAGATAATGCGGCAGTGGTAATAACTCCAGATGGGGAAATGAAAGGCTCAGAAATCCGCGGACCAGTAGCAAAAGAAGCCGCAGAAAGATGGCCTAGAATAGCAAGTGCCGCCAGCATAATAGTATAGAGGAGAAAAGAAAATGCAAGCAACAAAGCCAGTAACAAAACCGAAAAAACAAAGAAAAATGCTTCACCAGGCACCAGATCACATACGTTACAAATTTTTCGGTTCGCCTCTTTCGCCACAGCTGAAAGCCTCACACAAGGTGAAATCCCTCTCGGTCAGAAGCGGCGACACGGTGCGCATAATGCGAGGAGACCACAAAGGATTTGAAGGAAAAATAAATCGCGTAGACAGGAAAAAATACAGAATTTATGTTGAAGGTTTAACACGGGAAAAAGTTGATGGAACCACTATATTTGTTCCCGTTCATCCATCTAAAGTGATGATTACAAGCATAAACCTTGATGATAAATGGCGAAAGAAAATATTGGAAAGGAGAAAAGAAGCTCACAAGAAAGTAGAAGAAGCAATGGAGATAGAAATTAGAGAGAGACCCCCAAAAGAGGTTGCAGAAGTAAAAGAAATTGTCGAAGAGAAGCCGAAAGCCAAGAAAACAAGGAAAAGAAAGAAAAAAACAATCAAAAGAGTAGCTGCAGTAAAAAAGGAAAGGGCGGCCGAGAAGGCCAAAAAAGGAGAAAAACCGAAGAAAAAGAAAACAAGAGCTAAACGCAAAAGTACTATGAAAACTGTAGGAGGAAAATGAATTTGGGCAAGAAAGGAGGATCTAGAGGTTTAAAGAGTAAACCTGCTCCGAGATTCTGGCCAATTCACAGAAAAGAAACTGTCTGGGTTGTAAAACCATCTCCTGGACCTCACCCAATAGAAAGCTGCCTACCTCTGGCTCTGGTTCTTCGCAACGTTCTTGGATTCGCCAAGACAAGGAAAGAAGCAAAAAAAATAGTCGCGCAAGGGAAAGTGTATGTAGATGGAAAAGTTAGGCGGAAAGATGACTTTCCAGTAGGTTTAATGGACGTTATTTCCATTCCAAACGCCGAAAAATTCTTCAGAGTATTGCCATCTGAGAAGGGTCTAATCTTAAACCCAATTGACAAGGAAGAGACAACGTTCAAGCTTTGTAGAATAGAAGACAAAAGGGTTGTTAGGAATGGGCACGTACAGCTTAGTCTTCATGATGGTTCAAACTTACTATTGAAAATTGCTGATCCAAAAAACCCGCAAGAGGACATTTACAAGACTCTTGACACTTTGAAAATAAGTCTGCCCGAGAGGCAAATCCTTGAACATGTAAAAATGAAAGAAAACGATTTTGCGATGATAACAGGCGGAAAAAACATCGGGAAACATGGCAAAATAGTTGGAATTGAAAAGGCAGAAGGAAAGAAGCAAAGGAGCGCCCTTGTAACAATTGAGAGCGAAAATGGCACTCGCTATCAAACAATTCTGAACTTTATCTTTGCAGTAGGCGAGACAAAACCACTCTTTTCCATAACGGAGGCAGCCAACGTTGTCTGAAGACGAAATCCGCAAGGCATGGAAAGAACAGCCGATGCTTAAACCGAAAATTGACAAAGTTGTGGTCAATATTAGCGTTGGAAAATCCGGAGAACCACTAGAAAGGGCCACAACGGTCTTGAAAGAATTGGCCGGTCAAACACCATGTAAAAGAAAAGCCAAGAAAACCATAAGAGATTTTGGAATAAGAAAAGGCGAGCCGATAGCGTGCATCGTAACGCTCAGGAAACAAAAAGCAATAGATTTCTTAAAGAAAGTTTTACCAGTAGTGGACAACAAGCTTTCTAGACAATGCTTTGACGAATATGGTAACTTCTCTTTTGGTATAAAGGAACACATCGAACTTCCTGGTGTAAAATACGATCCAGAAGTAGGCATATTCGGCATGGATGTCTGCGTCTCGGTCAGTCGTCCTGGATACCGCATTAGGAGCCGTCGAAGAGAAAAGGCGATGTTAGGTTCAAAACACATTTTGAAGCCAGACGAATCCATCACGCTTGCTAAAGATTTTTTGGGAATTGAAGTCACATAGAATTGGTGAATATGTATGGGCAAGCAGAGACCTAAAAAAGAAAGAAAGTTTGGTAAGGTGACAAGACCATGCAGCAGATGTGGGTCTTACGGACCTGTTATCCGACGTTACGATTTATATTTGTGTCGTCATTGTTTTAGGGAAGTAGCAAGAAAACTTGGGTTCAAAAAATATGAGTAACGAGGTAAATCATGATGGACACTTTGGCAAATGGTTTGACAACAATCATAAACAATGAGATGCGCAACAAACGTGAATGCATAATCAACCCAGCGTCTAAGCTCTTAGGTAGGGTTTTACGGATTATACAGTTGAACGGCTACATTGGAGAGTTCGAATTTATTGACGATGGGCGTTCTGGAAAATTCAAAGTTCAACTCTTAGGGAGAGTTAACAAATGCGGAGCCATAAGACCGCGCTTTTCCGTCAGCATAGACGAGATAGAAGAATGGGAGAAAAACTTCCTTCCATCAAGAGATGTGGGCATACTAGTCGTTTCGACCTCAAAAGGAGTAGTATCCCACAAAGAAGCAAAAGAAAAAAGCATCGGAGGCAGACTATTAGCATTCGTTTATTAGAAAAAGGTGCCCCCAAATGCGAGCTGTAGAAATATCAAAAACAATTCAAATCCCAGACGACGTAGAAGTGACCATAGAGGGGAGAAAAGTCACAGCCAAAGGCACCAAAGGAACACTAACCAAAGATTTTTCCTTTGCTCCTGTGTCAATTGAACTCCGCGAGAAAGTCATTCGTATCTGGGCTGAATGGCCACGAAAAAAAGAAGCCTCTCTAGTGGGCACCATTTATTCACATATCCAAAACATGATTACAGGAGTCAGAAAAGGATTTACATACAAACTCAAAATAGTCTTCTCTCACTTTCCAGTTTCAATCAAGGTTAAGGATAAAACTATTCTGATTGAAAACTTCACTGGAGAGCGAAACCCGAGAAAGGCCAAGATTATGGGTGATTCTCAAGTCAAGGTTCAGAGCGAAGACATAATTATTCAAGGCATAAATCTGGAGGACGTAAGCCAGACAGCAGCAAACATTGAACAAGCAACAAGAGTGAAGAGGAAAGATCCCCGCGTCTTCCTAGATGGCATATACGTGCACGAACGTAGCGAGGGAATGGGATAATGGCGAAACAAGAAATCCCACCAACAAGAAATTCACTAGAACTGAGGAAGCGTTTGAAAAAGAAGAAGCCCAATTTTGCAAGACAAGAAAGTTGGCGATATAAGCGCTTGAAGAAAAATTGGCGAAGACCAAAAGGTTTAGACAACAAAGTGCGAAGAAAAATTAAGGGATGGCCACCATCAGTTAGCACTGGATACCGGGGACCAAAAATTACGAGAGGAATGCATCCATCTGGATTCCAAGAAGTTTTAACACACAATGCAGAAAAGCTTGAAGAAATTGACCGGAAAACTCACGCCATACGAATTGCACGTACAGTTGGCAAAAGAAAAAGAGTGAAAATCCTCGTTGAAGCAAGAAAGCGGAAAATAAGAGTTTTAAATCTAAAAGAGGCTAAAGAAAAGGCTGAAGAAGAAAAAGAATTGCTAGAAGAACGGGAAGACGAAGAAAAACCTGAGAAAGAACAAATAACAGAAAAGAAGAAGACGAAGCGACCTCGGAGAAAAGCTAGAAAACCTAAAGGAAGTGCTGAAACTCGATGACAGATCTTAAGAGTCAAAGACGCCTAGCAGCGCAAATACTGAAGGTAGGACAAAACCGAGTTTGGATAGATCCCGAGAAGACAGAGGATACAGAAACAGCAATAACTCGAGAGGAAATTAGGAAATTAATCCATGAAGGAGTCATTAAATCGCTGCCAGAAAAAGGCGTAAGCCGCGCTAGGGCGCGCCTCATACGTGAAAAGAAAAAGAAAGGAAGACGAAGCGGGCCAGGCAGCAGAAGCGGATCAGCACATGCAAGAGTTTCCAAGAAAGAGGCTTGGATGATTAGGATTCGAGCTTTAAGAAAGAGACTGCGCGAACTGAAAACTAGCAGAATTATCGCAGAAAGTACGTACCGAAAAATGTACAAGATGGCAAGCAGTGGACGATTTTCATCAGTCTCCGATATGGAGCGCTATCTAAAGACTCGAGAACTTTGGAGGAAACGCTAGTGCCCAAAAACTCCCTCAAATACGTTCCTTTTCGGCGAAGGAGAGAGGGAAAAACAGATTATAGAAAAAGAAAGGGACTTGTGCTTTCTGGAAAACCACGGCTGGTAGTACGTGGCACTCTTAATAACATTACTGCTCAGATAATAGTAGCTAAGCCAAAAGGAGATGAAGTTATAGTCTCATCCCACAGCAGAGAATTAGCAAGAAAGTACGGATGGAAGGCTCCAAGAGGAAATCTTCCAGCGGCTTATTTAACAGGGTTAGTTTGTGGATTAAAAGCCAAAGCCAGCGACATAGGCGAAGCAATTCTGGATATAGGATTACACTCTCCTTCGAAAGGTGCAAGAGTATTCGCTGCGTTAAAGGGGATCTTGGACGCTGGTGTAGATGTACCATGCAACGAGGAAAAGCTACCTGATGAAAAGAAGGTAGAAGGCGAACATATCGCAAAGTATGCAGAGAATTTAGCCACTAATCCAGAAGAGTACCAGTCCAAATTTTCCAGATATTTGGAACAAAAAATCTCTCCAGATAGTCTTCCAAAACATTTTGCAGAAGTCAAAGCGGACATCATCGCCGCATTTAAGAATGGAGGTAAGAAAACTTGAAATCCAGAAGAAGAGCGTCGGAAAGCTTGGACCAGTGGGTTCCGAAGACCCGCCTCGGAAAAATGATTCAAGAGGGACGAGTAACATCCATCGAAGAAGTTTTCATGGAAGGCTTGCAGATACGTGAGCACCAAATTGTTGATGTATTACTTCCAGAATTACAAGAAGAGGTCATAAACATAAACTTGGTTCAAAAGCAGACAGATGCCGGGGAAAAATCAAGTTTCAAGGCAATTGTTGCCGTTGGAAACAGAGACGGCTATATAGGTTTAGGTTCAGGAAAGGCAAGACAAGTGCGAACAGCCATACAGAAAGCCGCAGCAGACGCCCGCCTAAATATTGTCCCAGTAAGACGCGGATGCGGAAGCTGGGAATGTGGTTGCGGAAGATCCCACTCCATACCGTTTCAAGTTGAGGGGAAATGTGGTAGTGTAAGGGTAAATATTATTCCTGGACCAAGGGGTTTAGGTCTTGTCGCGAGTGAAGTTGCGAAAGTAGTTTTGAATCTTGCCGGCATAAGAGACTGCTGGACAAGAAGTTACGGTTCCACAAGAACAATTCCTTCCTTTGCCTACGCAGTTTTTGATGCGTTAAAGAAAACCTACAGCTTAATAACGTCAGTGGATTGGGTGAAATAGTTGGGAGAGGAAGCGAAGGAACGCAAATGCATTGCAGTTGTGAGAATTCGAGGAACAATTAGCGCCTCAAGGCATGTTAGGGAGACCCTAAAAATGCTTAATTTAACAAGAAATAATCATGCGGTGTTACTCGATGATCGTCCGTCATTTCTGGGGATGCTGAAAACAGCACAGAATTTCATCGCGTGGGGCGAAACGTCAAAAGAAATTGTGAATATGATGATAAGGGAAAGAGGAAGAGCTACCGGTAACAAGAAACTAGCCGATGAGTACTTTCAAAAAATCGGCTATGAAACATTAGAAGGGCTCGCAGAAGCAGTTTTCAATTGTCAAATTGAATATTGGAAGTTGCCGCACACACAAACAGTTTTCAAACTGCACCCACCATCCAAAGGCTTTAAAGGGAAAATAAAGAAGGGCTACGGCATGGGTGGCGAACTGGGATACCGAGGGGAAAAAATCAACGAATTGATAAAGCGAATGCTCTGACATTCTATTTTTGACATGTTTATTTGCGATAGATTTTATAGTTACTTTTGAAATGCCATTGGTATCTGGGGGAGAAGGCAAATTTGAGCGCGAAGTGGCGAAGAACCAAAAGACATTCGGAACGATTCGACGTCTTCAAGGCCTTAAACAAGGCTAAGGACAAGAATACAGCTAAGTTTCGAACCAAAACTTCCAAGATTAAGAGACAATCACATCCCTACAAGTATAGGACTTCAAGGATTTATGGAGAAAGAAGACTGAGAGAGCCTGAGCCTTTGATTGATGTCTTCGAGGAAAAAAATGAAATAATAGTCATTACCGAGTTTGCAGGCTTTAAGAGGGAGAATCTGAGAATTCGCTTGAAAGATCAACGTTTGACCTTATCCGCTGAAACTCTAAACCGTAAATACCACAAAAGTTTAAATCTCCCAAAAAGAGTGATTCCAAGCAAAATTTGCACAGCGTACAAGAATGGCGTACTTGAAATTCGATTGAAAAAGGCTATTGAAGAAAGAGCTATAGACAAAGTAGCTGGTTAGAAATGCCACATAAACTCAGAAAAATCAGAAAAAAGCGCGGTTCAAGAACGCACGGCTACGGTAGAGTAGGTCAACATAGAAAAACAGGTTCTAAAGGAATGCGAAAGGCTGGGCGACATAAACATGGATGGTCATATGTTACAACTTATGAGCCAGACTATTTTGGCAGAAAAGGGTTCACTTCACCCAAAAGCCTAAAACAAAAAGTAAAAATTATGAACGTTGGAAAACTCGACGAAATAGCCCAAAGATATTCTGTGGAAAAAGAAAAGGGGAAATTTCTTATAGATCTAGAAAGTTTAGGCTATACAAAACTTCTCGGAACAGGCAGAATAGCCAAACCATTAGTTGTGAAAGTGCCATACTGTTCAAAGTCCGCAGCTGAAAAGATAAAGAAGAGTGGCGGACAAATCTTAATGGAAACGCAAGAACAGGGAGAGTAGTTGTTAATTCATGGCTGGCAGACTCTTAAGCTTATTCGGGCCCATTGCAAGGATTATCCCGGAAATCAAAGCTCCGGAACGCAGGATAAGATTTACTGAGAAACTCTTCTGGACCGTACTTGTGTTGATAATCTACCTAGTAATGTCTGAGGTCCCACTCTACGGCATTTCTAAAGAGCCGTTAGGGGAACTTGCTGCACTTCGAATAATTTTTGCTTCCAACCGTGGCAGCCTCATGGAACTTGGAATAGGTCCAATTGTCACTGCGGGATTAATCCTACAGCTTTTAGTCGGTTCAGCTATGATAGACTGCGACATGTCGCGCCCAGAGGATAGAAGCTTATTCACGACAGCCAGCAAGGTATTCTCAATAGTTCTTACTGGAGTCCAAGCCTCAGCTTATATAATTGGCGGAATGTACGGCAGCTTAATGGGTACGACAGGCATAGTCATTTTCCTACAGCTTTTATCAGCTGGAATAATTGTTATGTTGTTAGATGAGCTTCTCCAAAAAGGCTGGGGCTTTGGTAGCGGAATAAGCCTATTCATTATGGCTGGCGTTGCGCAACATATTTTCTGGCAGAGCTTTGCAACGATACCTGCTGTGGGCGAATTCAGAAGCTACGGTTTCTTTGTTGCTCTGGTCGAAGTATTGTCAAGTGGTCAGCCAGCATCATTGCTTTGGCTGAGAGAAAACCCTCAAAACCCATCAATGCTCGGCTTCATAGCTACGATTGCCGCATTTTTGATCATAATTTACATGGAAGGTGTGCGAGTTGAGTTGCCGCTATCCTACGCTGGCTATCGAGGCTTCCGCAGCCGGTATCCAATAAAGCTCTTATACGTATCTAACTTGCCAGTGATTTTTGCATCAGCTCTTTTTGCCAACGTGTATTTCTTCTCTCAACTTTTCTGGAGCCTGAACGGTCAACCTCCTCCTGGACGTAATTTCTGGCTTGACCTTCTTGGGCAATATCAATGGATTGGAGAGGGCGACGCTAGACACCTTGAAACTGTAGGGGGCCTTGTGCATTTTGTAACGGCACCCCGCAATTTTGTAGAAGTGACAACACAACCAATTAGGGCTTTTGGATATCTGGGAATCCTAATTGCCTTTTGCGTCATCTTTTCGCTCACATGGCTTGAAGTTGGCGGTCTAGGCCCATCAACAGTGGCCAAACAACTCGTTGGCGCCGGTATGCAGATCCCTGGATATAGACGTTCGGAAAGGGCTGTTGAATCCATTCTTAAGAGGTATATCCCTGCAGTCACGATCTTGGGTGGAATTGTCGTAGGGTTGATTGCAGGCGTTTCAGATTTCTTCGGGGTATTCGGTTCAGGGATGGGTATTTTACTTTCCGTGGGAATAATTTACCAATATTATCAAATACTAATGCGGGAAAGAGCCAGTGAAATGTATCCAGCATTTAGACGCATATTTGGAGAGTAAACCCTTAAGTAAAAATAGTTATTAATAAGAACAAAACAGAAAGAAACTGAAAAATCGAAATTGGCAAGGGAAAAAAGAATGGACTTCCTCGCATGGCTCTTGAACCCAGAACCACCCATCGCAACTATTATAATAATGTTCTTTTGTATGGGTATTTCGTTCTTAAACTCATCAATCAATCGTCTCTTAACAAGCAAATTGGTTGGCTGGGAACAATATAAAACCATGCAGAAAGAGATTAGTGAATATCGAAAGCTAACATCTCAAGCAATACGATCGAAGGATAAGAAACTCCAGGAGAAACTGAAAAAGAAGGAACCGCAAATCCTCAATATGCAGAAAAAAATGGCTAAACCCCAACTAGCCCTTTTTGGGATCAACTTCAGTTACCTTTTCATCTGGTGGTTCATACTCTTGCCAATATATGGAATAAACATCGTGGCATACATCCCCGGTATCGGAGGAATACCTGTAATTTGGTGGTATTTCATCTGTTCCTTTCTTTTCGGAACACTTGCATCCCGCTTACTGGGTATAATGCCCATAGAATAGGAAGCGAAACCATGCCTAGACCCCATTTACGTACAAGAAGCAAAAAACGATTGAAAGTGACATTGCCTAGTGGCAGAAGTCAAATACACTACGAAAAGGAAATTGTACCTACACCTTCGTGCTCTATGTGCGGACAACAATTGTCTGGAATGCAACACCTGACTCCCGTAGAAATACGCAAATTAAACCGCAGTAAAAGAAGAATTGGAAGACCATACGGTGGACAGCTATGCGGCAAATGCTTAAAAAATGCTTTGAAACAAGCCGCAAGAGCCAAATAAGACTATTTTTGAGGCAAATTGATGGATGCAGACGAGAAAACAACGAAGAGAACCAAAGCGCCAGTAGTCATCTGCATAAGTGGAATGGCTGGAAGCGGAAAAAGCACACTGGCAAAAAGACTTGCCGAAAAGTATGGACTGAAATACTATTCAGGCGGAGACGCACTGAAAGCTTTAGCAATAGAAGAAGGCTACAAGCCCCTCCGACATGGATGGTGGGAAAGCAAAGAAGGAAAGCGCTTTCTAGTGAAAAGAACAGAAAATATGAAGTATGACAAAGCGGTTGACAAAAAACTCTTGAAGACAGCAGCACAAGGAAACGTGGTCTTAGACAGTTGGACAATGCCATGGCTTCTGAGAAAAGGCTTCAAAATATGGCTAGAAGCTTCCCTAGAAAAACGAGCGAAAAGAATAGCCAAAAGAGACGGAATAAGCCTAGAAAACGCTTTTGAAGCGTTAAGAAGCAAGGAAAAGCAAACAAGGACTATTTACAAGAAATTATATGGCTTTGACCTAGGCAAAGATTTTACCCCCTTTCATTTGATCCTAGACACGAATAATCTCAAAGCTGACGAAGTGTTTCAGACTCTATGCGCAGTGATAGAAAACGTCGCATTCAACTTCGAAAATTAATCAAAACCCTTAATCAATGACAATTCTTTAAACCCGTTCTAGAGCTATTTCTGCACCGACAACATTCAAACCTAGAAGCTGCAGTGTCTTCAGTATGATTTCAGGACTGGGCTTGTCAAGTTTGCAGGCTTAGTTTTGTCTCTCCTTAGAAAAAGCTTCGCGCTTTTCCACTGCTCTTGCGCTATTTTGATGTTGCCGAATACGCTCCCATGAATGGAGTAGAAAATGTAGCAAAGGTATGTGCACTGAGTGCAATCACTGTAGATCTTGCGTAGTGAATTAAACTTCTTGCTGTGCCAAGCATGACGCAGATCAAAGATTGACGCTACCGAGCTATGGAGATGGCACCCAGCAACTCTGCCTAGATGATCTACCATGAAGAAGTTTTGGAGCGCCCGGCATTTCCACGTTCTTGCATCTCTTAGGTAAAGATCTTTGATGGCTTTCAGTATTCTTGTTGTCATGAAAATATTCCCGTTTTTTCTTCTCATCTCAATGAGAAAGTCACAGAGTTTAACCATTGCCTCTCGGTCAGTTATTATGAATTCGTCATTTTCTTTTCCGATTCTGAAAATTTGACCAAGGTCCTCAGAAGAATCATAGGAATATAAGCAATACCAAAGTGGAATACCCTTTTGCAAGAAGAATCTGGTGAAATCGGCAATCTCGTATAGGTTGAGTTGAGAAATTGTTGGCGAGACGGTTACGGAAATTCCTTCGTCATGCAACTTTTCAACCGCTTGCATGGCTTTTTTCCAGGCGCCTTTAACGCCTTTGATATGGTCATTTCTTGCCGGATCTAGACTGTCTATAGAGATTGCAACAAAATCCGCATTTCGTAAAGCATCGATTTTCTCCACGGCCATACTGCCATTGTCGTAAATAGTAGTAATGAATGAACGGGAAGCGTATTCGATAATCTCGTCAATATCATCTCTTAGGAGTGGATTTCCCCCAGATAGGACTACTTCAATCGCGCCTAATTCCCTAAGGACGTCTAAACCTCTCTTGATTTCCCATGATGATAATTCCCTTCCGTCTTGTTCCTGCCAAACATCGCATCCTTTACAATTGTAATTGCATCTTCTTGTAAGCATCCACTGCACATGATAGGGCCTATTGGGAGTCAAAGAGCGAATTGCGATGCTAGCAGCTTTCTCCAAGGTCATGACCAAACAGTGCGCCACTCCATCTATACTTGATTTTGTTATACTGTCCTAACGTACTTTATTAATTCTGCTAAGATAAAAAAACACTAATATAAAAATAGAGCCTGAAATAGATAATTACCAAGATACAGGAAGCACTTAGAGTATTTGAGCTGGCGAACTTGTTGCAATTCGAAGAAGAATACTTCAAACGTTTCAGATATTCACAGAGAGAACATCTTATTAGGCGATATGTTTTGGAAGTCCTCAAATGGGGATCTGAGGTTTCTAATTCTAAACTTCTTGATGGTCATGGTAAGACCGCGTTGGATGTTGGATGCGCTTATGGATATGCCGTGGACGTTTTGAAATCACTTGGATACGATGCTTGCGGTATCGATGTATCCAAGCATGGTGCTAGGCACGCAAAAAAAACCTACTCACCCAGTTTTGTAGTTTGCGATGTGCAAAGAAATCTTCCATTTTTGAATGGAATTTTTGATCTAGTTACATGTTTTCAAGTTCTTGAGCACCTTCCGCATCCTTTACGAGCAATCAAAAACGCGTTTAGTTCCTGCAGAAATGTAATGATTTGCACAACTCCAAACAAAGCAGTTGAAAAACCGGTAAAAAAGCTTGTAAAAGATTTCGATAAGACACACATTAACCTTAGAGCCCCGGAGGAATGGAGGAAATACTTAAAAAATTTTGAACACTCCATCGTGAAAGTTGAACCTTTTTTTGACGCAAGTTTAAGGGTTGCCGATAGGCTGTTATTTTTTAAGTCGTTCAGATTACCATATTTCGGCTTGGACACCAGAATCCTAATTAAAAGATAGTGGAAGATTAAACTATATGGAAGCAATAGATGTCGTGATGCTCACAAAAAACAGTGAACATCTACTGACTGAATGCCTCCAGTCAATTTATGAGAACGTTCCAGTTAAACGCTTAATCGTCGTTGATGGCTTTTCGACAGACGGCACGCTAGAAATTATGGACAAATTTAACAGAAAATACGGGAGCGTTAAGATCATAACTGAAAAAGGTTCAAGAGCAAAAGCAAGAGAGAAAGGCATACAAGAGGTTGAAACACAATGGTTCATGTTTGCGGACAGCGACGTAATCCTTTGTAAGAATTGGTTCCGTAAGGCCGTAAAACATATAAATAATAGTGTTGGCGCGATATGGGGATTAAACATTGATGTTATCCCAAACGTCAAAAACAAGTTTTTTCTAAAATCCTTAGCACTCGTCGCCAGGGAATGCTTCAATCTCCGCGGTGGCATGCATGATACCCTTCTCCGACTTGAGCTCGTTGAAGACATCGAAATTCCAGAACAACTGCACGCCTACGAAGATGCCTACATAGTGAATTGGATTAAAAAGAAGGGCTACAATGTAATAATAGGCGATGAAATCTACTGTCTCCATTATAGACCATCTGAGGACTGGAACTGGAAGGAAAGTCTTTCATTGGCTGCCTTAGAAATAAAATGTGGCCTAATTTATTCTCACACTTTCAGATATGTTTTCTACTATCCATTTTTTGCATTCTACTGGCTCCTACAAGTGTTAGGCAAAAACTTTGGAAGAAGCCCATTATCTCGTTAGTGCAAGCCAAAGATGATCACATGAAGGTCTTGGTAGGGTCTGAATTTCTCCGCTTTTCTTTAATAACATGCGGATTTGTGGGTTTTCTAAAAACTCACCAATAGGAGAAGCAGGGATACCTTCTTGTTTAAGATTGTCAACTATTTTTTCTGCAAATTTTGGTTTAGCAGAGACCAGTAGTGCTCCTGAGCTTATCAATTGTAATGGATCAATTTGAAAGAAGTCGCAGATTTTTGCGGTCTCTGGCTGAATCTGAATTTTGTCTTCAAAGATTTTTACGCCAATGTTTGATGCGTCTACCATTTCGTGTATTCCTCCAGCTATGCCTCCTTCTGTGGGGTCGTGCATGGCGTGGACTCCGCCTGTTCTGAAGGCGGTTATCGCGCCTTTGACAACGCTTATCTGATTGTAGAAGTTCTTTGCCTTCCGAATCATTGTATTATTAATCGCTGCCTTCAACTGTTTCTCTCTGTCTGAGGCCAAAATAGCTGTGCCTTCTATTCCAGCGCTTTTAGTCAAAATGAGCTTGTCTCCAGATTCGGCTCCTCCTGCCGTGACGTAGTTTCCTTTTTCTGCAACGCCCACGGCACAGCCAACAACTATTGGGCTAACCAGTTCGGGAGTCACTTCGCAATGCCCTCCAACAATTGCCATTCCTAATTCTTCAGCGGCTTTATTCATTTGAGCGGATATCGTTTCAACAGTTCTCCTATTTGCATTTTCAGGAAGTAAGATGCATGAGAATAGAAAGGCTGGCTCAACACCAAAAGTGGCAATGTCATTTGCATTAATATTAACGGCGAGCCAGCCGATTCGGTTTGCTGCACCGGTGATCGGATCCATAGAAATGATTAGAGATGTATTTCCTATGTCTATTACTGCGCCATCGAAGCCGGCTGACGGCCCTAGAACTACCTCTCTGCGTCTAACGCCTAGATTCTTGAAGACAACTTCTTTTAGTATATCAACTGGAATCTTTCCCGGAGGCAACCTCATCTTTTCGCCTCTGAAAAATAGTAGTATACATGTTTAGCTTTTAAGTTGTGGCAAAGCACGTCGAACAACTTTCACTATTGGGGTTGCCACTATTAGCCCTACACTCATTTGTCCAATATTTACTGGAACTTCAGCAAGTGCAAAGACTCCAAGAAATAACTGTTCGTAAAGGAAATAACCAGCAACCATAAGCAAACCCCCAAAAATTGTCGAAATGATCATCCATCCAAATTCTGGCTCAGAAATAAAGGCGATTATAGTCACCAGAACTGCGACGAATGCACCAAGCCCAAACCAGAATTCTGCCGGGACAAATATTGTTAAAGTTGGTGTTTCAGGAGAAATCACTCCAGAGTACACTTCAACAAAACCACTATAATAAAGGAAACCCATAAGACCCAACAAAATTCCAACGAGTACGCCCATTTCGGTTGTAAAGATCTTCCACTCAAGTTTGGTATGACTTTCGGCGAATGCTGTTCTCTTTTTGCCAAGAAAACCTACTATGCCTCCTTCCAAAGCTTTAATCACAAGTGTTGCGGGGGCGAAGTGATAGTAGCCCAGTAATACATCTGCGAACATAGAGCCAACCCCTCCAGCGACAGAACCGATTAATGGTCCGAGAAGCAGAGCTACAGTATAGACCATGGTCTCTCCAAGGTTGAAGAAGCCTCTAGTTTGCGGGACATAAATCGAAAACACCATTGTGGCCACACATACAAGGGAAATAGAAATAGCTGTGAGAGCTAGACGAGTAGATGTTGAAGTCGAAGTTTTTTGCGTCATACTAAACACGCAAGTTGTTTATAACCGCAATGATAACAGGTCGCATTTATTTTTTGCTAAAAAAATTCGCGCTTTTCTTTTAGTGGCAATCATAGCTATGTATAACAAAAAAATGACAATGGGAAATATTAAAATCGAACAATCCTTGCTGAAGGCAATTTTGATGTTGTAATGGGAAAACCTAAATGTAAGTATTATGCTGATAGATAGCAAGTTTGGAGTTGATCATCATGAGCGAAGAAAAAGTGAAGGAAGACCCGGTTAAGATGCATAAAGACGCGAATACACTCTATGAAGTTGGCAAATTCAACGATGCTGAGGAGGTTTTTCTTAAAGCTGCAGAACTTTATCGTAAAGCGCAAAACTATTTTGACTCCACAACAATGCTTTACAAGGCAGGCGAATGTGCATACACCCTCAAAGATTATAAAGTGTCTGTCGAACATTTTCTGGAATCTGCCGAGTTGTCGTTCCAAAAAGGATTTGACAGGTTTGGAGTAAGCGCACTAGAATACGCTAGAGACTGCTACACGGCTATGAAGAAGAAAGATAAAGTCAAGGAAACGGAGAAGAAGATAAAAGAAATAAAAGCGAAGCTGGAAAAGTCGTTCTAGAGAA